>OGOV01002051.1_pt1 | contig 16039 bp, 19 predicted proteins | sample 1552711 | NCBI WGS metagenome assembly OGOV01 (sample SAMEA2580216, study PRJEB22360) | human gut metagenome | biome: human gut; feature: human-associated habitat; material: faeces | place: Denmark | collected 2008/2010 | reverse complement strand
GCGCATCCTTGGTAAGGATGAGGTCGGCGGTTCGAATCCGCCCAGCAGCTCCAAAGAAAAACCTTGAAACCACAATGGTTTCGAGGCTTTTTCTTTTTTGCGTGTGTGGTGAGCAAATGACAGAAACCGCAACAAAAACCGCAACGGGGCATAAAAAGAACGCCGGGAATCCTCCCGGCGTTGCTCTTTAATTGTTCCCGCCCTGCTTTGCCTGCTTTGCCTGCTCTGCTGCCTGCTCCTGCAAGGTCATAATGAGTGCTTCATAAACAATGCGGCTTGCGTTCATAAATCCCATGCAATACGCCTCGCTGCTGATCCACGCCATTTTCTTTATAGTTGGCCACTTTTTGAATGATCCCTCTGCACCCTCTGCGTTTTCCATTGCTGCGGTGCGTTCTCCGATTTCCTTCAGAAGATTATAGGCTGATTCCTCGTCCATCTGCGCTTTTACGCTTTCATAAACTTTCAAAAGCTCGTCATCGGTTGGGATCTCCAAATCAATAATTCCATTGAAGTCGATTTTCATTTTAATTTCCTTTCAGCTGTAAATGTGCCCTTGCATTTATTTGCGGGAGGCGGTACACTATATTTGCCGGCCTCCCTGTGGTGGTTGGCGGTTACGGCTCTCTGTGCCTTGCTTTGGTCGGCGTGGGTACAGAGGGCTTTTCTCATGCCACGCAGAACCGGCGGGCGGTGGTGGTCTTGGTGAACTGCTGTGCGAGGTCAGGCAGCGCCTTTTTCAATGCGCTGGTGTCGATGCGGGAGGAAGTCACGGCCTTATAGGTCACTTTCCAATCCGTGCCGTTGATGGTGTCCACGCCCTGGACGTCCATGTGGGCCTTGATGCTGTCCGTGATGCTCTCCATCTCTGCTTCGTTGATGCTCATTGTTTTATCCTCCTTAATCTGCGGGTGAGGTCGGCGGCTGGTGGCTCTGAGTATCTATCCCATCGGGAATTTCTATCAATCTTCTCCGTTCCAGCTCTTACGGTGTCGCGTTGGCTATCGACCTTCGCTCGATCTCTTGTCCCTTGCTGTGATTATATGATACTACTTATTAAGTAGATTGTCTATTGACGTTTTATCTAATTATTAAGTATATTATTTGTGCATAAATCTACTTGATAAGTATACGGATGGTGTGCTATAATACGGATAGTGGAAAGGAGGGTTTTACAATGGCAGTATCGGAGGCTCAGAAAAAGAGCGCGCAAAAATGGGACGCTGCAAACCTTGACCGCGTATCTATTGCCATGCCAAAGGGCATGAAGGACACACTGAAGGCTGCAGCGGGCATTGCCGGTGAGAGTATGAATCAGTATATCATCGGCGCAGTGGAACAACGGATAAACGGCCCACACGAGGCCGCAGGAGCGCCGCAGGGCGTGGGGGCTATCCTTACCCCTGCCGCACTTAAAACGGCGCAGGAGGCCGCGCAGAGGGCGGGAGAAACCGTTCCGGCGTTTGTTGGTCGAGCGATTGAGACGCAGACGCAGCGCGATAAGGTCATACAGGCGATGAAGCCGAAAGAAAAAGCCCCGGATAAATCCGAGACTTAAAAAGAAGGGCGGGGGCTATTGCCCCCGCCTTGCTGCTTCGGATCAATACTCAATAGAGCAAGTAGCCGGTACACCGATATTTTCAAGAAACATTCCGGTTCTAATGCTGTGTGTGTCACGGCAAGAGTTAGTTGCGCTGGCTGCATAAGCGTCAAAGTCAGCCTTGCGCTGCCGCGCGTCTGCCGGTCGGTCGGCATAAAGGGCTTCGTTCCGGTGACGGTCGGCGTAGTCGCAGAGAAGCGCAAGCATTAAACTATTGTTCTTGTGCTTGTCGCAAAGCTGTTGATACTGCACCTGCGTCATAGGAATATCGAGTTTCAAAATTTCGGCGTCCTTGTCCAGCTTAGAGCTGTCAAGACGGTTCCACTCGTCTACGGCTTCGGCGTGGCTGCGCCTGATATGCTCGATTTCATTGATGGTGTTTTCGTAAGCGGCCTTGCGCTGCTGTTCCCATTCCTCGCGGCGTTCGGCGGCGTGTACACGGCTGATGGTTTCGGCGCGTTCCTGCGCTTCAAGTTCTCTTTCGAGGGTGTCAAACTCGGATAATTTAGCCATGTAAGCGGTCACGGTGTCATAAATGCGATTTTTGTAATTCATTTTATATCCTCCTTTTTTGCTCACATCTGCCCGCGCAGAATAGCATTGAAAAGAGCGTTGCTGGCCTTACTGTCCTTTGCTTTTTCCGTAAGCTCTGCCGCGTACTTCTCAATGGTCGCGCCCAGATCGGACGCGGCAATACGATTTGCGGAAAGATCGCGGCGGGCAAGTGCGGCGGCTTCTTCGTCGATATTGTGCTTGTCTACGCTGTCAAGGCTCACGCTGCTGCGGATTGCTTTATAGGCTTCGCCCTGTGCCTTGCGCTCCTGTTCCTCTCGCCGTGCCTGGTATTCGACTTTTAGGCGGCTTCTGGCGGCTCTGTATTCAGGGCTGCTACGCTCCAACTCGGCGCGAGTGCAAGCGTCCAGATACGCCTCGTCGCTGTCATAGTCGCCGCGTTTTACAAGGTCAAGGGCGCTACTCAAATCAAAGCCGAAAGCGGCCTTTGCCTTTGCTTCTACGCTCTCGCGGGTTTCAATGTTGGCCTTAAAGTCCATAATAAATTTCCTTTCTTTTTTATGCGCTGTTGCGCGGTTTTTCTTAAAGGTCGATAATGATAACACATTCGCAGTCTGATAAATAATCTCGTGCTGCCTGTTCCGACTGGAACACCTTTGCAGGGCTTTGCGGCGCTCTACAAGCCGCCCACGCGCCATTTTCAAGCAAGGTCATAATTGCTACGCCCGTTTGCTTCTGCGCTGCAATCGCCTGTAAAGCGGCAATGCGGGTTTTAATGCTGTTATTCAAGGGCTTTACCTCCGATCTCGTCACTCTCCAATCCCGGCAATTCCAGCTTGCCGCGTTCAATGGCTTCATCAAGCATCTGATAGAGGGACAAGCTCAACAGGTCTATGCCCTCTACCGGGTGCGGATAAAGAACAATGCGCCGCCCGTCATGGGTATGTGCGCCGTGCTGCATCAGGTAGTTAAAAGGATCTTCTTTTGTGTGATACTCGCCGCCGCCCTCGACAATAAAGACGGTTTCGCCAGTCGCGTGAGATTTTAGAAACTCGCGCAGGCTTGCAATTCGTGCGTCAACGGTTGGCATTTAATTCTTCCCTCCATTCTTCCAGCTCTCGCAACTGCTTCAAAATGTCGGCCTGTTCGGTCAGCTTCATAGCGCTTTCAATCGCAATCCGCGCCGCATTTGTTCTTGCCGCCGGTTGTGCGTCTGCGTCCTTCATGACCTCTTCCAGCGTATCAAGCGCCGGAGATAGTAAGCGCTGCGCCTGTCGCGTTGCATTTTCTGTCAGCTCTTGAAAAGCCGATCTATATGCCTCGCAAAACTCATTGTTTTGGAAATACGCCCGAAGTGTTCTTGATGTAAGGCCGCACTTCCGCGCCGCTTCTTCACGGGATGGGCTGGACAATAGCGCCGCTATCGCTTTCTGCTGATTCTGCGTCAGTGCCATTTTTTTCACGCTCCTTTCTCGGAGAATTAAGGAATTTCGCGGAATATATGTCCATGAAATTTGCAAGGCTCATAGTCACGTGCCACGGCTCACGGCTGCGGCGATGGAACACAACAGGCATACCGTCACTAAATCGCTTGCTGTCCGTCTCTGCCTGCTGCATCCACTCCGAAAGTCTGACTTGCTCGCAGCGCTTCACCTCGATATGAATGCCGGGCAAGCCCACAAGGTCGGGCACTTCACCAAAGGACATAGACCCGCCGCGCTTGATCTCGTACCCATATTCACGGAGAACGGCGGCAAGCTCCCTTTCACCGTTTGCGCCTTTTCGCTGTGATGCTTTCCCGCTCGTGTCTTTCACCCCTTTCAATAAAGCTCCTCGTAAAATCGGAGTTCCCTAATTCTTCCGCTGAAAAAGTGGTTGATGTTATAATCGCAATGCCGGTACTTTGTTGCAAAGTGCCGGTCGATCATGGCAATGTATCCCGCCGGGGAAACATCCTCATAATAGCTGCCCCTGTTCTCTTGATTGATATAGGGCATATCCTGGCATATCCGCACGATCTGACTTGCTTTGATGAACGGATGCGGCCTCCCCATGTGCTTTTCGTACTGCTCGAAGTAGTATTCGAACACGGTCAAGGCGTCTTGCAGAGTATAGACGCTCGGCGGGTACACGCTCGCGGTTATCCTTGCGAATTTCTCAAAATCAAAGACCATTAGAAACGCTCCCTTATACAAAAAAGAAGAAAAATTAAAAATATATAATATCGGCGGCGGTGCGCGCGCAGCGCACCCTTATACATGGTGTGGAATGACTTGTCATTCCCTTTTACAGTAGTGCATCAAGCATATTGCATATTGCGTATTGCTTATTGCTTATTGCTTAGTGCTTCTCTATGCTACCCCATAGTCTGCTATAGGGTGGGTATAGGGGGGGTATAGGGGGGCTATCTATCCCCCCATCGCGTCTCTGCTCCCGCCCTTCCGTTTTCTACGGATTCTTGAAAGTCTCTCATGCTCTCGTCAATATATGGGCGAATTACGCAGAAAACCGTAAATGCGCCTGGGCTAAGCTGTGAGGAATCTATTTCCTCGCCGTCAAAGTACGCGAATGCGGTTTTCAGTCCTAACCCGGCGTCAGCGTCCGACACTGACGAAATAGCCGCCCTCTGGTGATATAGCATCTTCCACCACGTCGCACGCTTTTCCTTCTTCCTGTACGCCATTCGTTCAAGTCCTTTCCACGGCATCCGCCGCCAGTAAAATTTCTTTCGCTCTGTGTCGCATGGAGCGGACAAAGCGCGCCTTTTCTTCCTCGTTCGCAGGGAGATAATACCCCGTTGCATTATCACTGAGCACGGCTATTCCCGCGCGGCGCTCGGTGGCGATCATGGCGCGGATTGTTCGACCGTCAAGCCCGGTCATGCTCTCCAAGTTCCGAAGAGGTACGGCGTTCTCTTGCCCCCTGCAAAGCAGATCGGCAATTTTCGGTTGACGGTCACACTCCGCCGTACTATAATGCTGGTAGGATATAGCCGCCCTGCTACAAGCTGCTGTTCCTGCTGCCCGCTCCGTCGCTGCAACGATGGGGTGGGCGTTTTCTTTTGCATTCATTCCTTTGCGCCTCCATCCGCGTTGAACTTGCGGAGGAGTGCCGGGACATTGACGAGGTACACCGTGCCGGACATGATGTGCGGGATACTCCCATCCCTGCAACCTCGCCGCAAGAAATACTGCGACAGGCCGGTTACACGGCTGGCGGCGGGAATCTTCTGAAATGGGGTCACCGTTTCAAATTGCTCTGCTTTCATCTGGGTTATCGTCCTTTCTTGTAAATTGCGGCAGCCTATTGACAATCAAGCAAAACTTTGATACACTCGATTACGACAAGCAACGCTTTCTGATTGCAGTATACCAAAAGCCACAACAGAAAACAAGCGTAGATTGTCCTGCTGTGAAAAATGAAAGCAATAATTGATTTCGGAGGTAATTATGGGGCGCAAAAAAACACCGACTTCAACAATGAATGTGGCGGAAAAGCAGAACACAGACCTTGCAAAAAGACTGGATGGGCTTATAACGGATGTAAATGCACTGAAAAACTACTTGGGGATTTCAGCGCAAGCTATCAACCAATACAGGCTCGGAATATCGCGTCCATCGCTGGAAAACCTCTGTAAGATTGCCGATTATTATCATGTGACAACTGATTACTTGCTGGGGCGGACAACATCTAAGTCGATTGATGAGGATGTTCTGACGACGATACAGACGGTAGGTCTGTCTGATTTGGCAGTTTACGCCCTTAAAAGTGATAGTAATGGAAAGAAGAATAGAGATATTTTTTTTATTGAGGATTTTCTGATCAGGGAACTCTATGTTTCTTCTTGGGCGCGATACATTCGCGATTGTGTAAGAAATATAGCACAGTTAGAAACTCTGCGGCCAAAATTAGGAGCTGACCTTGTTGAAGATAAGACGGAATACTATCGGTGGCAAGCTACACAGAGATTTGAAAAAAGCCTTGATGATGCAATTAAAGAGTTTTCTCCTCTTTATGCAGACGATTTGAAAATCGACGATAAGAGGGCATACCTTGCCGAGCGCAGGGCAGAGTTTGAAAAATACCTTGAACGCATCATAAAAATGGAGGAAGCGGAGGTGAAAGAAAGTGCCTTCAATCAGAAAAAAGGAGAATAAAGCCGGACAGATATTCTATGAAATTCAGGTTTCGCGCGGGCGCTCCCGATCTCGCCTAACTTCCCGCTGGTATCCGCCGGAGGGATGGAGCCAAAAGGCCATTGACCGTGAACTTGCAAAAGTAGCCGCCGAATTTGAGCGCCGCTGCGACAATGGCGAGGCTATCAGTAGAGCCGAACAAAAAGAAAAAGACCTCCTGCAAAAACAGGAGGCCGCAAAGATTCAGACTTTGCGTCAGTATGGGGAGCGGGTGTTTATGCCCGCAAAGGCTGTCACAATCAGCGAGAATAGCCGAAGCAGTTTTCAGGGCAACCTTGACCGTTGGATATATCCAGCACTCGGAGAAATGAAAATGCCGGATATTACGGCGGCAAATATATCGGCGCTGCTGCTGGATATGCAGGCGCAGGGAAAAGCGCACGCAACCTGCATTAAGGTCTACACGGTGCTAAAGTCGCTTTTCAAAATGGCGTATTTGTCTGACATTATCCAGAAAAACCCAATGGATAAAGTAGAGCGCCCAAAGCAGAGAAAGGACGAAGTACGGGCGCAGGAGCCGGAGGCATACACGGTCGAAGAAGTACAATACATTCTATCCTGCCTCGATCGAGAGCCGTTAAAATGGAAGGCCATGATCAGGCTGCTGGTAGATACAGGAATCAGGCGCGGCGAGTGCTGCGGCCTTCAATGGAAAGACATTGACTTTAAGGAGAACACAATAACCATCGCGGGTAACCTCTGCTACACGCCGCAAAAGGGCGTATATCTCGACACACCGAAAAACGGTAAGACGCGCATCATAGATGTTGACGCGGATGTGATCGCCCTTTTGCAGCAGTTAAGGCAGCAACAGGCCAGTCACGCCCTGAGTGCGTTTGTATTTACGCAGGACAACAGCCCGGAGCCAATGCACCCACAATCACCTACACGCTATTTGAAAAAGTTTGCCGCTCGATATGGTATTGACGATCTACACCCGCACAAGTTGCGGCATAGCTTCGCAAGCATCGCCATTACCAACGGTGCAGATATTGCCAGCGTTTCAGAGAAGTTAGGGCATTCCGATAAGGCGGTTACGCTGCGAATGTATACCCATGCCGACGCAGAAAGCATGAAACGTGCAAGCCAGATTTTCAGAGATGCGCTAAAAAATACAGCTCAATAAAAACCGCAACAAAACTGCAACCGTCATTAAAAAACCGCAACAGGGAGGGCGCAACAAGTTACAACAAGAAACAGTAACGAAAGTCGAAAAGCCTTGCTATATCAACGGTTTTTATGAACAAGGCACGACAGGCGGCAACAAGAAAAAACAGGCGGTAAATATTTGGTAAGGATGAGGTCGGCGGTTCGAATCCGCCCAGCAGCTCCAAAAAACACCGAAAACTTTCGTTTTCGGTGTTTTTTTGTTGGAAAAACGCACTTTTATGTCCGGATCAAAATGTGGGGCAACCGCCTGACCCACACCGTGACCCACACGGGGAAATGCTCGGAAAGGGCAAAAGATGAGCGGACGGAAAAGCCGTTATTCTGAAAGGCCTTTTCTTTGTTTCACCGCGTTCTTGTATTTTGCGGCAGGATATGCTACAGTACCTGCCGTTGATTCTTTCTGCCTCTTACGAGGCTGTACGAGGTATTTATGAAGCTGTTACGATGGTGTAAGGCCAACGCCATGCCGGTGATTGCGGTGCTGGCCGCGGCGGTGACGGCGGTGTTCGTGCCGCCTGACGCGGCCTATCTTGGCTACTACGATGTGAAAACGCTATCCTGCCTGCTGTGCGTGCTGGCGGTGGTGGGTGCGCTGCGCCGCGTGGGACTGTTTCCTCTGCTGGCGCAGAGGCTGGTGCAGGTGTTCCACACCACCCGCGGCGCGGTGACGGCGCTGGTAGGTATCACGCTGGTGGGCTCCATGCTGCTGACCAACGACACAGCACTGCTGACGTTCCTGCCCCTCAGCTGGTTTGTGCTGGAGCGCACCGGCCAGACGAAATGGACGGCGCTGACGTTCATTCTGCAGAACTGCGCCGCCAACCTGGGCGGTATGCTGACGCCCTTCGGCAATCCCCAGAACCTGTATCTGTTCAACCACTACAACATCCCTAACGGGGAATTCCTGTCCATTATGCTGCCGCCGTTCCTGCTGTCCACGGCGCTGATCCTGCTGTGCTGTCTGTTTCTGCCCCGTGAAGGGCTGACTGTCCCCCGGCAGGAGACACTGCCGGACAAGCGTCGTACTGCGGTATACGGCGTACTGTTCTGCGTGGCGGTGGCTATGGTGCTGCGGGGAATCCCCTACTGGCTGGGACTGCTCGTTATCGTGATGGCTCTGCTGGTGCTGGATCGCCGTGCGCTGCTGGGCGTGGACTGGGGACTGCTGGTGACGTTTGCGGCGTTTTTCACCTTTTCGGGCAACATGGCGCGGATTGAGCCGGTGCGTGAGCTGTTCCGGAAGCTGCTCACCCACGGGGCCATGCCGGTGGCGGCACTGACCGGTCAGGTCATCAGCAACGTACCGGCAGCCATCCTGCTGAGCCGGTTCACCGACGACTATCGAGGACTGCTGGTGGGCGTGAATATCGGCGGCGCGGGGACGCTGGTGGCGTCACTGGCCAGCCTGATTACTTTCCGGGAATACACAAAGCACGTCAAGGGGCAGACGGGGCGGTTCATGGTGCTGTTCTCCGCCATCAGCTTCGGTTTTCTAGGCGTCCTGTTGGTAGCCATGACACTCTGGATGCGGTGAAATGAGTAAACTAGAGCTCCTGCCCCATGGGCAGGAGCTCTGGTTTGTTATTGTGGTGCAGTTTGATCAGCTCACATCACCTGTGCCATGAAGCTGCCCATGGTCTGTGCGGCTTCGTCCTGCTTTTGACGGGTGGCGTGGGTGTAGGTGCGGAGAGTGAACCCCGCATCGTAGTGCCCCAGTATACTGCTGACAGTTTTCACGTCCACGCCGTTTTGTAAAGCCAGCGTGGCAAATGTGTGTCTGAGATAGTCCCTCACCTTATAGGACACTTAGATCGGATTTGTAAACCAAAAAAGTCAGAGGACCCTGTCATAAGACAGAATCCTCTAACTTTTGGTACAGCTTTTTCAGTCGCTTTGATGCCGCCATTTTGGAGATGCCGTAGATCTGGCCGATCTCCTCCATGGTCAGCTCCTCGCCGTAACGGAGAGAGAGCAGGTTTTGACCCTGCACATCCAGCCCCGCAATGGCTCTCCGCAGATTTTCAAACCGGAGGTTCCTAAGCGCCGCATCCTCCATGGGACTGCCTTCGTACAGGGGGTCAGAATGCCCTACGGGGCCCATGAATGCCTGAGACCACACCGGGGTGTGGACCTCACCGGAAGGCTGCGAGATTAGGCTTTCGCCTAAGAACAATATATATGCACCGGGAGATGTCAAGTCGGGGCGAATGACGGAGGTTTCTCCATTGCAATATGTCATATCCTGTGCTATAATGCACTCGAACTGAATAACGGGGCAGCGTGAGCCGGGTTTATCCCGGCGGCGGAATGGGGTGAGAGGCCCCGCGAGACGGTCACTGTGATGTCGGTTTATTCGGCTAAGCCAGATACGCAAGGCGCTGCTCCCGGGCCGCTGCCAGTACCGGGGCCAAAGCTGTTGCGAAAATTGCTTCACCCGGCTGCTTTTTGGCGGCTGGGTGATTTTTTGCTGCCAGGCACCATGGTGCCTCATGCTTTCCATGGAAAGCATGATAGCCATTTCAAGCCGCCGGGGCGGGGGAGGACGGCAAACCTTTCCCGTCCCGCTTTCCAGAAAAATTTTTGCGCTATTTGTCGTTCCTTTCTTTTTCCCGAGACCCGGGCCGTGCTGTAGAGGACGCGGCCCGGGGGACGGGAAACAGGGGGCGTGAGATATAGGGTATTACGGATTGCCACACCAGTGACATCGGTCACTGATTCGCAATGACAAAAAGTGTGTGATTGCTTCGGCATTTACATAAATAGAAAAATGAAAGGAAAAAAGAAATGAAAAAGAGAATCATTTCTCTGCTGCTGGCGCTTATCATGGCGCTGTCACTGCTTCCCGTGAGCGTGCTGGCGGCAGACGACCACACAGGCCAGGTCCATGTGACGGTGGAAAACACCACATGGACCAAGGCCGACGGCGCACCCTGGGAGGGGACGCTGGTGGACGAGTGGGTCACCCTCAAGGCTGACTCCACCATGATGAGCTGCATCGTGGACGCGCTGACGGCCAAGGGCTATACCCAGACCGGCGCGGACACCGGCTACATCAGCGAAATCAACGGCATCAAGGAGAAGGACGCGTCGAAGGATTCCGGTTGGATGGGCACGCTCAACGACTGGTTTACCAGCGAGGGCTTCGCCAAATACACCGTGGCCAACGGCAAGCTGAAATCCGGCGACGAGATCGCCGTGCAGCACACCTGCAATCTGGGCGCGGACATCGGCGGCTCCTTCGACACCAGCAACAAAACCCTGAAGGCCATCGCCCTCAGCGCAGGCGAGCTGATCCCGGCATTCTCCAGCGACGTGCATGACTATACCATGATTCTGCCCGAGGGCGTCACCGCCCTCACCGTCACCCCCACCGCCAGCAACAAGCAGAATCGCGTCCGCATCTATGTGGGCGGCACGGAGTATGGCCGCAAGGATGCCATTCCCGTTCAGGTGGGCACCGTCATCACCCTGAAGGTGGGCAATGACGGCGATGCCGCCCCGGAGACCTACACCATCGCCCTCCAGGCGGCGGGCACGCTGCTCTCCGGCGACAATGTATCCCTCACCTCCATCCATCAGGACGGCTCCGCCGGTACCAAAGTGGCCCTGACCTTTGACAAGGAAACCGCCGCCTTCACCGGCAAGCTGGCAAACTACACCCATCTCAAGCAGTATAACGACGGCGGCTTCACCGTGACGCTCTCCGACCTGCCCGCAGGGGCCACCGCCCAGCTCAAGAGCAGCGACGGCAAGGTCCTGGCGGACTTTGAAAACGGCGTGGCTTCCACCCCGGCGAATCAGTTCACCGGCAGCGGCTCGGCCTATTTCTACATCGCCGTCACCGCCCAGGGCCGCACGGAGAATTACAAGCTGACCCTCACCAAGCCGGGCAATTATGTCTGGGGTACATTTAACTTCTTTGGCAAGCCTGCCTATAATACAGATAATGTGTTCTACGGCTATCCGGAGGGTACGCTGTTTCAGGCGGATGAGGACGGCAACCGCACGGGCGAAACCGGTTATTCCCGAAATTGCTGGAATTATATCGTCTATGTGTCCCCGCAGGTGGCCAGCTTCGGCATCAATAAGTTCTCCGATGCCATGCAGGGCGGTGACCTGAACACCTTAAAAACGCAGATTCTTGTGGATGGCGAGGTTCATGTCAAGCAGGCTAACTTCGGTAAGCAGGCCATGATGGCATTTGTCAAGAAGCCGGTAACTCTGACCAAGGACAAGACGGTCATTGACATCGTCGGTGTCGACAAAAAGAATCCCAAGATCGAGATCCACACCACTGTTACGGTGATTGTGGTCAAGACCACCCCGGCGGAGCTGACCGATTTTATCAGCGCTCTGCCGAGCACCGATAATCTGACGTATGCCGAGCACTACAAGATCGTCATGAGCTATCAGCGCGCCTATACCGGCTTTACCGACGAGGAAAAGGCGCAGCTGTCCGCGGAGACGGTGAAAAAGCTGCAGGATTCCGTGGCCCGCGTGGAGGAGCTGAAAAAGCGCCACGAGGACGGCGTTCAGGCATGGATCGACCTGGTGAACACCTTTGCCGGGAAAGTGACCGCAGAAAACTATGCCCAGTATTACGACGCCGTGCAGAAGGCCCAGGTGGAGTATCTGGAGCTGTCCGACGCACAGCGTGCGGAATTTGCGGCCGTTAACTCTGCGGAAAACGCCGCAGTCATGACGGCCTACGAGGCTGCGTACCGCACCGTCAACGAGCAGTCCATTCTGGACGGCAGCTCCATCGGCAAGCCCACGGAGTATTACGACGACTTTATGATGTCGGCCAACCACTATAACCTGGACCTGGGGCACGAGGATACCTATTATCCTGCCGTATTCCGGGAGATTTGGACGAACCGGCCTACGACGCTGTATCCTGCTGGATATGCGGCAGAAAAAGGTCTGCCCTATACCCTGCCCGGCATTCTGAAATTTGACATCAAGGATGACAGCATCTTCGAGATCAAGGAAGTGGAGGATGTCTATAAGGATGGCGGTCTGGGCGGCGGCAGTACTTTACCGGCCATGAAGTACTACCTGGTGCCCAAGAAGGCGGGCACCACCACCTTCACCGTTACCTTTACGGACAAGGCGGGCAATTTCTATGGTCAGATTCCGGAAATTCCCGTCCATGTCAATAGTCCCGAGGAGACGGCTATTCAGGATCTGAACAAGAATCTGACGAACTTCACCTCTCTGAGCAACACCAGCAAATACGACAACTGGACCTATGACTACGGCACCCAGGGCGCACCCTTTACCTTCAAGGTAAGCGGCACCAACGCCAAGGTCAGCGTCTATAACTACCTCCAGTACAACAAAGACGGCACCCCTGTCAAGACCGACTACACCCCCGATGAAAGCGGCAATGTGACCATCCTCATCAAGGACGGCTACAACGGCATCGAGGTCACCGCCGACTACCAGGGCCACACTGTCACCCAGGTCTACTCCCTCAAGGGTAAGGTCACCCGCTATGTGCAGGAGAACATCTCCCGCCCCGGTGAGGATCTGCGCACCGGCGATACGGCGGGTATCTGGATCATCGGCCGGCCTACCAATATCCACAAGATCCTCCGTATTTATAACCCTGCGACCACGACGATGTTCTATACGGATATGCCTCTGCAGAGCGTAGTAAATACAGACAACCAGCACGATATTTACCGTACTGATGAAAATGGTGTGAAAAAACAGGTATCTTATCAGCCCCGCGTTGCGGCCTATCTGACGGAATCCGGCACGATCACCCTCACCAAGGGCAGCTCCGATAACCGGGGCTACGGTTCCAATCCCGGCAGCGAGGGCGATCAGGGCAACACCGGCGGTATCGCCGCTTCCACCCGCTATGGCTTCGGCATGCTGGCGGATATTACGCTGCAGGTGGAGAACAACCCCAACTTCAAGCTGGAGCCCAAGTATGAGACGGTGGCCGAGAACGGCGGCCAGGTCAAGGCCGGGGATAAGCTCACCATCTCCATCCCCTCTCTGCCTATTGAGCAGCTGGCCCAGGACTATAAGCTGCGGTACTGCCTGCTGAACTACTCCACCAATATTCCCGGTGCGGAGTACATTTTCTCCAAGTGGTCCAAGGGCGGCGACTCCTGGGAGGGCGAGGGCACTACCCCCGTCGGCCCCGAGGTGGCGCTCAAGAGCATCACTTTCACCGTGCCCAAGACCACCCCGGCGGGCACCTACAGAATTCATGGCGGCTATCTGGATGTTACCCACAGAAGCGGCGGATACGAATGGCTGGATGTCTACGCGAAGTTCTATCGGATGGAGATCAGCGACCTGACCATCACCGTTTTGAAGGGCGACATCGAGACCGTGGAGGACCTTATTGACGCCATCGGCGCCAATGTCACCCTGGATAGTGAGGCCGCCATCACCGCCGCCAAGTCCGCCTACGATGCCCTTTCCGACGAGGACAAGGCCCTGGTGGATGCCGACAAGGTGGACGCCCTGAACGCCGCGATTATCAAGCTCAACCGGCTCAAGCACGCGGACCTCATGGCAAACCTGGACACCATCTACAAGACCACCGGCGACTTCATCCAGGGCCTGGGCACCCCCACGGTGAGCTCCACCGGCGGCGAGTGGATGGTCATCGGCCTGGCCCGCAGCGGCCGCACCGTGCCCGCCGGGTACTATGACAATGTGGTGGAGTATGTGAAGGCCAAGGCTGACGCCAATGAGCGCCTGCACCGGGCCAAAGTTACCGACAACGCCCGGGTGATCCTGGCCCTGACGGCCATCGGCAAGGATGTCACCAATGTGGGCGGCCACAATCTGCTGAAGGGCCTGGATAACATGGCCTATGTGCAGAAGCAGGGCATCAACGGCCCCATTTTCACCCTTATTGCCCTGGATAGCCACAATTACCCCACCATGGGCGATGTGACCCGGGAGAAGCTGATTCAGGTGATCCTGGACGCCCAGCTTTCCGACGGCGGCTGGAACCTGAGCGGCGAGAACGCCGACCCCGACATGACTGCTATGGCCATCCAGGCCCTGGCCCCCTACTATAAGACCAACGAGACCGTGAAGGCCGCTGTGGATAAGGCCCTGGAGGCCCTTTCCGCCCTGCAGCGCAATGACGGCGGCTTTGGCAGCTGGGGCACCGTGAACAGCGAGTCCTGCGCCCAGGTCATCGTGGCCCTCACCGCTTTGGGTATTGACCCCATCGCGGACAGCCGCTTCGTGAAGAACGGCCTCACCGTGCTGGATGCTCTTGCCAGCTTCTATGTAACCGGCGGCGGCTTCCGGCACACCGCTGGCGGCGACCGGGACGGCATGGCCACCGAGCAGGGCTACTATGCCCTGGCGGCCTACTACCGCTTCGTAAACGCCCAGACCCGGCTCTATGACATGAGCGATGTGACCATTCAGACCGGCGGCAGCAATACCCCCGCCACCGGCGATACCGGCGTGCTGGTTTGGGTCATCGCCCTGCCCGTGACGATTCTCGCCGCAGCCTTCGTCCTCAAGCGCAAGGAGCGGGAGGCGTAAGCCAAAAAGAAAAAACCTAAGCGGCAAAATAAAACAGCACCCCCGGGGCCTCTTGCATGACAAGAGACCCCGGGGGTTTTATTTTTTGTTTGCAGCGGTGCGATATTGGAACAAAAAGTGACGACACTGATTTCAATTTTCCGCAAAAATTTTCCCCGGGCAAAGAAGGTGAAAGGCCCCGGGGATGCCCGAAGCCTTTCACCTTATCCCATATTCAGCTCAGCAGGGCGGCCAGGAGGGTCAGGACGGCTACGGCGGCCCAGAAAAGGAGCTTCTGCCGCAGCATACGCCGGACGTCCACGGACGTATTACTCCGCCAGCTTCCGGCCCATGGCCTGGCAGGCGGCCAGCACATCGTCGTCGGGAGCCTCGCAGCAGGTGATGCTTTCGCACACCAGGCTGATGCCCGCATCGTCGCAGTCCTTCTCCCAGCTGCGCATCCACTCGCCGTCGCCCCAGCCGTAGGAGCCGAACAGGCCCACAGACTTGCCGCCCAGCTGGTTCCTGATGCTGTCGAACATGGGCTGGAACTCCATCTCCTCCAGCACCTCGCTGCCCATGGCGGGGCAGCCCATGGCCACGGAGGACACGCCGGACAGGGAGGCTGCGGTCACCTGGTCGGGAGTCAGCAGGGAGGCGTCAGCCCCGGCGGCCTTCATGCCCTCCAGAACGGCGTTGGCCATGGCCTCGGTGTTGCCGGTGCCGCTCCAATAGATCACAAGCGTTTTTTTCATAAATATACTTCCTTTCAAAAATATGTCTCACAATATGCCAATGGCTTGTCAAACGGCCACTGCTAGCTGCTCCAGCCGGTAGCCGTGTCCTCCACAGGGCGCAGTAGCGCTGGGTGCAGCGGCGGAAGCGGTCGAACAGAAGCTGAGCCCGCTGCTCGTCGCCGTATACCTTCCACAGCCCGGCGCACTTGAAGTCCTCGGCCCGGTGGTCGATGAACCCCTGCACATCCTCCGGCGGGTAGCTGAGGAACAGCCCCACCTCGTGGGGAAATTCCTCCTCCGTGCGCAGCCGC
>OGOV01002049.1_pt1 | contig 16051 bp, 8 predicted proteins | sample 1552711 | NCBI WGS metagenome assembly OGOV01 (sample SAMEA2580216, study PRJEB22360) | human gut metagenome | biome: human gut; feature: human-associated habitat; material: faeces | place: Denmark | collected 2008/2010 | reverse complement strand
ATCCTCCATGGCGGCGGTGTAGGTCACGGCATTGGTGAAGTCCACCGTTTCACCGCTGCCAGGTGTCAGGGACTTGACACCGTTTGTGGCGATAACCGGGGTCAGCTTCGTCACATCTGTGCCGCGGGGCAGTGTGATGGTAATGGTATTGGTGGTGTTGTTCACCGCACCGACCACACCGCTGATGGAGAAGCTGGTGATGCCCTTGGCCGTCGTGGTGGCCGTCTCCCACTTGCAGGTGATGGTCACATTGCCTGCAGGCATGGTAAAGCGGTTGCCTGTGATCTTGACCGTTTCACCACCTGCCACCGCCAGCGAATAGGTCAGGGAACCCTCCACCATCTGATAGCCGCTGTCAGGCTTCACAGTGACGATGATCTCATCGCCCTTATCCGCCTTGGTGCGGTTGGTGGTAATGGTGCCGCCCTTGGGTGCGTTAATAGTGATGGTAAACTTACCGGTGTCCGGTGTTTCGCTGCCGCTGCCGTAGGCGGGGATCTCTACCTTCAGGGCAGTGCTCTCGCCTCCGGCTGCACCCACAACAACGATGTAGATGTCACGGGCGCCATCGCCCAGATTGCTGAGGGTGATAGTGTTCTCACCCTTGACGGCAGATGTGCCGCTCTTGCTGGTATCCACCGTGGGCACTGCCGCACCGTGATCCACCACCTTATAGAAGTAGTTGCCCGCCTCGCTGGAGGTAAACTTCACGGCTGCACCGGTCTTGCTGGTGCGGGTGGCGGAGCCGTTGGACAGGGTGGGGGCATTGGGGGCGGTGTACTTGATCTCCACCGTGTAGGTCTTGGTACTGCTATCCTCGGCGGTCACCGTGAACGTCTTGCTGGTATTGACACTGATGCCGCACATCGCGTCACCGCTATTCCAATAGGGTGCGCCATCCGCATCGTTCCAGCCTTCCTCCTGCTTGACGGATACACCGGTGTGAAGCACCTGCATGTAAACATCCGGCGCAGAGCCGATCTTGTTGATCAGGGTCTTGTCCGTATTGGAGGGCAGCGTGATCGTCCACGTCGTACCGCTGAGCTTGCCCTCAGCGATCACGGACTTATCGGCGTTCAACAGCTTGACGGCGGTGATGTCCTTCGCGGAGCTCTTGGCCACGGTGATGGTCACCTTGTAGTCCGCTTTGGCAGTTTCATCCTTGCCGATCAGGTTCTTTTCAGAGCGGACGGTGAAGGTGACGGCCTTATCCAGCTCCATGCCGCAGGCCTTACCCGCGGCGGGCCACGCCGCATCATCACCGGCCCGAATGATATCCGCATACTTGGAAACGGTGAACTTCAGCATGGCATCAGCAAGCTTGCTGGTGTCCGTACCGGCGGGCAAGGTGATCGTAATTTTACTGCCCTCTCTCGATACCGTGGCGCTGGGGATGGCCAGTTCCACATCCTCCAGCACGCAGGCGGTGCTGGCATTGTTGGGATCGACTTCAAAGATCGCCTTTGCGGTGATGTCCTTGCCGGTGGTAGGCATGGTGAAGGTGGCAACGTTGACAACATCCTCCGCAACCTTGTATGTCACATCCTTGTTATCGGCATCCTTGACCTCCCAGCCTTTCAGCATATAGCGTTCGCCGGGTGTGGCGGTCAGGGTGACGGTCTGTCCCTCGTAGACCACAGGGATGTTTGTGGTGGGGTCGCCGCCCACAGAGACGGCAGCACTGCCCATGGTGGCGGGGCTGGCTTCGACGGTCACACCGGCGAAAGTACGCTCATGGAAGTTGGCCATGACAGTCATTTTCTTGCCGCTCACACTAAAGTGCGCCCATGTCGCATAGCCGAAAGTCCCTTCGGGACGGTCGTCACTAACTAACTGAGAAGTATCTACATCTGTCAATACCTCTTCATCGCGTGTCACTGTCCAGCCGGTGAACTCGTACCGGTACCACCAGTCCTCTCCCAACGGGACAGCACCCAACTCTGCACCTTCGGCAAAAGTAAAGGGGCTTCTCTCGCTGGCAACTCCTGACAGACTAACTCTCGTCACATTGCCGATGACATTGTCGATTTTTGTGCCCCAGGTGATCTCCGTTCCGACATTTTTGAATTCCGCAAACAAATAGACATCGTTTTCCGGCATCTCAAAAGTGAAGGACGGTTTCATCTGATCCTCGGGACTGACCTCGATGCCATCAATGACTTTCCAGCGCACAAATTCCCGCTTGAACATATCACCCGCCGTATACGGTTTCGGATCGGCGGTCACGGTTACCTGCTGACGAGGCTTGGCCTGCACCAGCGTTACTCTGTCGGCATCGGTGAAGGTCACTGTGCCTTGGCGATTTCCGGCTAAATCTTCGAGATTTTCGTACAGCAGGGAAACGTCTGCTTTCAAGTTATACCTTACTACAACGGAGTCTTTGATGGTAAAACTATCTACACGTACATTGGCCGCCGGCATGGTAAAGCTGAAACTGTTCTCTGTGCCGTCAACTGTCACGTCGATCGGCGTATTATTCCCGTTATTCGTAGTCAGGGAAATCGATTCGAGTTCCTTATCGGCCTCCGGAATGAGAAGCGTGACCTTGACCGTTTGTCCTGCCTGTGCTCCCTTATATATGCACATGTATGGATCATCATTTGACTTTAACGGAAGTCCGGCCGCTGTCGCACTGACATAGCGATATCCTTGATTATACATTGCAGGAGTAATCGATGTTAATAGGACCTCATACGTAGGCACATAGGCCGGAACCGTAACTTCCAGAACGGACTCGGTAACATTCCCCGAAGCGTCTTTTGCCTTAATATAAACCTTCGCCTCTCCAGTAGTCAGTCCGACAATATCCAATGTATTATCGCCGCTGACCATCGTCGTACCAGTGGCGGACGTGTCCACAGCATCGGCAGAAACGAGTGAATAGTAAACCGTACCAGCTTCGCTGGAGGTAAACCTGATGGTGGCGGTAGCATCGCTTGTACGTTCTACGCCGTTATCGGCCAATGTGATCACAGGTGGTGTAACATCATCTTGAGGATTTTTCCCGCCCCGCTGAATAAGTATATCAACCGTTGTCTCTCCAACAAGCTCAACACAGATTTTCTCTACAGCAGACGCTTCGTCAATATAAGCATCCGCACCAGGGTAGGTATCAGCCACGCCAGCCAAACAGCTATTCGGGTCGTGCCCGCTGCCGACTGATACGATCATTTTTCCGCTTTCTTCCGTACACGTTAGCGGAGATGATGTTGCGCAAAAGCACTGAGCACGGCTGAAGTTAGAAGTTTCAATCGTTAATGCCCCTGTCTCTTCAGGAACCCAGAGACAATATACCTTGTCTACTCCGAGCGTATCTTTAACATTAATATCCGTGGCTACGGGAACGTAACTGTTTCCGCTTCCATCTTTAATGGTGAACGGTATCGGATCAGCAATCAGTTTTTTCCCGCCCCGCTGAATAAGTATATCAACCGTTGTCTCTCCAACGAGCTCAACACAGATTCTCTCTACAGCAGACGCTTCGTCAATATAAGCATTCGCACCAGGGTAGGTATCAGCCACGCCAGCCAAACAGCTATTCGGGTCGTGCCCGCTGCCGACTGATACGATCATTTTTCCGCTTTCTTCCGTACACGTTAGCGGAGATGATGTTGCGCAAAAGCACTGAGCACGGCTGAAGTTAGAAGTTTCAATCGTTAATGCCCCTGTCTCTTCAGGAACCCAGAGACAATATACCTTGTCTACTCCGAGCGTATCTTTAACATTAATATCCGTGGCTACGGGAACGTAACAGTTTCCGCTTTTATCCTTAATGGTGAATAATTCTGTTTCAGCATATGCTGGGACAAAAGAAACCATTCCAAGGCACAACACGACAAGCAAGCAGCAAACCAATACGCGCTTTACTCTGTTCATATTTGTTCTCCAGTTCTGAGCAGGGTAAGGGCGGGGCGGAAAGCCCCGCCCTTACCACTCTATTCGCTCTCTACGTTTGGCCCGCTAATCAACCCCAAGGATGATGCGTGTAGTTGCAGCAGATGAACCAGCAGATGGTGTCACCTGCAGTCAGGGTATAGCTGGCGCCGCCTACAGCGGGAGTGCTCCACTTGGTATAGTCAGCCTTACCATCACTGGTCCAGGAGGGGCCGTCGGTATACATCCAGCCGGACATATTGCCGAAGGTGAACTCACCGACACCGTTCAGAGTCGCCATATAAGTGCAGCCTTCGGGGACCTCGGAAGTATAGCTGTACTTGACAGCAAACTTGTGCATGATATCCATCACGGTCTCGCCGGAATTGACAATGATCTCGCCATAAGCGCCACAAGTCTGATTGTCGGCAACACCAAAATACTCCTTGGCCTGGGAATACAGATTATTCACCGCAGTCGCTACATCGCCGGTATAGTGGGAATCAGCCATAGCCTCGGTAAAGTCGATACCATACTTCACTTTGAACGTACCAGGGTCGGTCACAAACACATAATACTTACGAGTTTCGCCATTTACCGTAACATTCATAAATGTGGACGGATCGCTGAGATTCAGAGTAAGGCTCCTTACTCTACCATTGCCGACTACACTGGTCGTACCCAGGCAACCGCCAGAAGCAGTCATACCTGTAGGAATAGTAAGATTTGCCGCAACGTTCTTACGGTCAGTGATTGTTGCAGTAGCCGTAGCATCTGCCTTGTAATTCACGAAGGTCCACTTGTTTTCCGTGTTTACCAGAGTGTTGCCCATGAAGGGGTTCTGCACGTTGGTTCCAGTGAACGTGGCATCCACAGTGCCAAACTTCAGTGCGGTAATGCGCAGGGGGTCGTTGGGGGCAATGGCAACAACACCATTGGGCAAGCCGGCAGCCAGCTTATAGGTCTTGCTGGTCGTGACGCCGCCCTCGGAGGTGCTGATGATCACGGTATAGACCTTGTTGAGCAGGTTCACATTCGTCGCCGTGCGGACATTGCCCGCACCCGTGAAGGCAAGGTCGCCGTTGATGGTGGCGCCGGCATTGCTCAGGTTGATCACCACGTCGGTGCTCTTCAGGCCATACTCGGAGCCGCCGGCCACCATGGCGCGGATATAGATCTGGTCGCCGGTATTGCTGTCCTTCTCATAATAGGCGGTGGTGCCGCCAATGGTGACGGAGGACACGGCGTCAATGGAATTGACGGTCGTGCGGGTTACTTTCCCGGTCGTGGTCGTCGTGGTGCCGTTGGCAAACGCCATGGTGCTGAGAGACAGCGCCATAACGAGAGCCAACAACAATGCGGTGATCTTCTTCGTCATTTTCATGCTCGTTCTCCTTCTGTTAATTTTTTGTTGATCTCTTCTGCGCAGGAAACGCCGTAATCCCATGCATCACCTCTTTTCTATCATGAGCCGTTACCGGCTCAGCCCTATTTCAAAGCCGTAGGAACGGCTGCTTGACCCATTCTCTATAATCAGATCCCGATGTTCCAGCGTCAGATCCAGCACCATGCGGCCGCCCAAATCCGCCTTCAGGCAGGGACTATCGCCATTGACGGACGCGCCGTCCGCCAATGTAATGTTGGCGGTGCAGTTCTGGAAATCCGTTTCTATCGGCAGTGTAATGCAGATGACGTATTCCGCATCCTTTCCGCTACCGCGCTGTTCCACCGTGCCGATGCTGTCGCCGATGATAAACTCCCGGATAGCCAGCGGGTCGCTGTTCTGGCCGCAGCCACCCAGCAGCAGGCTTATGCTTAGCGCAGCGATCAGCAAGCATGCTATACGCTTCATCCCGTCGCCTCCTTGAGCCGCAGGCAGTAGGTGCGGGTATAGCCCTCGTTCTGCACGGTGATGCAGGGGTCGCTAACCGTCAGATCCACCACCAGCGACATACCGTCAATGGATACGATGCACGGCTCCGTCTCGTCCAGCGTCGCGCCCTCGGATAGCCGGAGCGTCAGCGGGACGGCGGTCATGTCCATGCCCTCCGTGGGAGGGATGAACACAACACAGCTCAGCCCCGTTTCCTGCCCGCCCCAGTTCTTGGTGACGGACACGGTGCAGTCCGCCTCGCCGCACTTGGCGGAAAGGATGTCCCACTTGCTGCGCTCCTGCGGCTGCTGGGGTGCTTTCCCGCAGCCCGCCGCCAGCGTCAGCAGCAGGCATGCCAGCAATAGAAATACAGTTTTTCTTTTCCTCATGGCACTCAGCTCCAATCCCGCTTGGTGTGGCTGGTCTGGTGATCCGCCACATCCGAGTTGTTGCCCAGCTCGTCCCAAAGCTGCTGGGAAACGCTGCGCTCGAAGGTCACGGTGACGGTATAGCGGCTGGTTTCCTCGCCCAACGTCACGGTGTAGACCACTGGAACGGTCAGGTTCACCACCTCGCCGGGCACAGGGCTGACCACCGCGCCCGCCGTCACTGTAACGGAGGGGGCTACCGCCGTCACGTTCGTACCGGCAGGCAGCGTTACGGTGATAGTACCTACGCTCTGGTTGATGACGCCGTCCACGCCCAACACGGAAAAGGCCGTGATCTTCGCGCCGGTGGCCGGCGTTACAGGATCGCTGCCGCCTCCACCGCCGCTGCCGGAGATCAACTGCCCCGCCTTATTCAGCACGGAGACGGTATAGGTGCGGGACAGCACCTTTTCATTGCCCGCAACGATGTACTGCACCGTGCGGGAGAAGTCCTGCGCCAGACCGGGAGCAGGAGAGCAGACCAGCGTCTCCGGCCCAAGCGTCACATCCGGGGCGAAGGAGGTGCTTGACAGTTTGCTGTCGTCCACACCGGACACGGTAATGGTGTTGGCCTTGTTGTCAATAACGCCCTCATAGACCGTGCCGCCGATGGTAAGGCTGAAGGCGGAGATAGACGCCTGCGTCCGTGCCGTGGCCTTGATGCGGTACGTTCGGGTATTCGTCCCGTCGCCGGAAGTGATGGTGAAGGTCGTCCAATCCGACAGGTTCATGCCCTTCTTCCCGTCCAGTGCCGGCGAGGCGGTGGCTCCATAGGAGAGGCGGGCGTAGATCATCAGATTTGAGGTGTCCTTTCCTGCATCAAGCAGCAGCTCGATATCCGTGCTGTCCGTGCCAGCGGTGATATTCTTGCCCAGAATATCCAGATCCCGCAGGATATTGGCGTCCTTCAGCATAATGGTATCGGTGTAGATCTCCGCGCCGGAGGGCTTTTCCTCATCCGAGAGCTTGACTACCACATAGTAGGTCTTAGTGGTCTTGCCGTCCTCCGCCTGCACGGTGAAGGCGGTCTTGGTATCCTTCACAAAGGTGATGCCGCCGGTAAGATCCGGTGCAAGGAGCGTGGCATAGTCGGACAGCTGAAGCTGCGGGCGCATATCGTTCAACGGCGTACCGGCAGGCAGGGTCACGGTGATGATGTTGTCTCCGCCCTCCGTGGTAAACACGCCCTGCTTGCCCTCCAGCGTAAAGGAGGTAATGTCCGCCTTGGTGGACAGCTTACGGGAGAAATCAAACTGCCGGTAATACAGGGAGTAGGGGTGTCCCGCGCCGCCGTTATTCAGGAAGCCCAGATACCACTGGGTGGCGTAGCAGCCCTGATAGGTGGCCATGGCGTTCTTCGGCGTGGTGTTGGTGTGGGCAAAGTAGCCCTCGCTGTAATCCGCGTAGTCCAGCAGGGCCGTCAGGGCGCTCTGGGTACCGTTGGACATGCGGGGATCGGTGTGGCAGTCCACGCCCATGGCGGACATGGCGCACACGATCTGCGCCGAGCCCTCGGAGGTGTAAACGCCGCCCCACTGCACGCCGTAGGGGTTTTTATAAACGTTTTTGCTGCCGAAGCTGTCCAGCACGATCTCAAGGCCCTCGTCCAGCTTGGCCCTGACCCGTTCGCCATAGACCGGATCATCCATGTACGGGCCGATGGACTGCATCAGCATGGTGACCATGTCAAGGCCGAAGCCGTCCGACAGGTATTTGTGGTTCAGGATCGTCTCCAGCAGCTTGTCCCGCGTCCAGAACGCGTCCGCCGGAATGGTGTAGTTGCCCATGTCCAGGGCAATCAGGGCGAAGATGGGGCCGTTGATGGTCCAGCCGCCCCGGTAGTTATAGAGCACCTTAGTCAGGTTGTCCACCTTGTTGCCCTTGGCGTCAACATAAGGCTCGCCGTTGTTGTACTGTGACAGCTTGGAGCAGTCGATGCCGCGGGCAGTCAGGGTCATGATCTTACGGTCGATGTTGGTCATAGCCACGTTGGTGGTGGTATCCAGCCGGACGATGCACTCGGCAATGGAGAAGCCGTTATCAAGGTTGGGCCGCTTATGCTGATAGAATCCCAGGTTCATCCATTCCCAGTCCTCCCAGGCGCTTGCCGTTGTCCGGCTGTACCGCGTGGTGATCTTCTGCACCAGCGACTCCATATCGGCCTTGTAGGGGTTCTCCACCTGCTCCTGGGAAACTGTTACAGTGACGGTATAGGTATTGGTGGAGCCGTTCTGCGCCGTGACCTTATAGATTACCGGCTTGCTGAAATCCTGCGTCTCGCCGGAGGCCGGTGTGACCGTGGCGAAATCTGATACGCGGATGGTCGGCGCAAAGGTGGTGCCTGTCCCGGCGGGCAGCGCCAGTGAGATCGTACCATTCACCTGATCGATCACGCCTGCCGCCGCGCCATAGGTGAAGGACAGTATCTGTCTGCCTCTTGCCACCGCCGTGCGGGTGATGGTCACCGTATAGGTACGCACCTTGCCGTTTTCGGCGGTAACGGTGTAGGTGTTTTTGCCCTCCTGCAACGCGGCAGGTGCGGTAAGCGACGCGAACTCGGACCTGGCGATCTCCGGCTCCACGGCAGCCAGGTCCATGGCGTAAGGGATGGTAATGGCGATATTGTCGCCATCGATCACGCCCTCCGCGTCGCCCAGCTTATAGGCGGTGATGTAATTCTCTGAGGACTTTCTGGCGGTGATGGTCACCTTGTATTCTGTCCGCAGGTCAAAATTGCTGTTGGTCACCGTCAGCGTCAGGGGCGTCGTCTCGGAATTGGTGAAATCAAAGGAGCCGCTGTCCATACTGGTCGCCGTGCCTGTATGCGTGATAACCGGCGTGATAGCGCTCAGGTCGGTGCCCTCCGGCAGGTTCAGGAAGATCGTCTTAGTGGCTTCGTCGATTTTGGCGTACCGGGTCTTGCCATCCTTGGCGGTAACGGCGAAGGAGGTGACCAGATTGTCCGGCGTACCCGTTTCGATGAGGATGCTCCATGTGGCGCCCAAAGCGCTGTACCTGGTGCCATAGGCCGGATCATAGGGCGTTACCTGATAGGCCAGCGTTCCCTGCGTCACAGAGCCTGCCACCGAATTGGCGATCAGTCCGGTTCCTACCTCGACATCCACTGTTAATTTGGAACGGTCTATATTCTCCGGCAGCTTTACCGTCACCGTGCGGGCTGCGGCATCGATGCTGCCCACAGAGCCGCCGATGGTCACCCGGTCAATGACCGGCTCCTTGATGCGATTCTGTTCAACGTAGGAAAGATATTCAGGAACGATCTTCTTATAGATGATCCGCAGAGCAGCGGGGCTGACCTGACTATAGCCTTTTTTTGCGATATATTTTTGCAGGTATTCCCGCATGAACTGAACGGCTTCCTCGTCTCCGGCGCGCCATTTGCTCTCATAAGAGTCAAAGAGGCGGTTACCTCCCATGCCAACAGTTTCGTCATCATAAAAGGCGGTATCCATGCCCAGCCAGTAGCCCAGCGTGCCGAGCATATCCGCATTGGCCGGATGATATGCGCCGATAGCGGTCTTTGCCGCATTGATCTTGTCTATTGCAAGATAGAGCTGATGATAGGTATCCGCGAACAGCTCCGCCATACCCAGCAGTTCCTGGGTATTCGCTTCTGTCCACGTTTCCTTACTGGTAGCCTCCGCTGCAAAGGTATAGACTGGGAATGTCCGTCCATCTGCTGCAGTAAGGTTATAGCGAATCGGCCTTGAAAAATCATAAGAATTGTTAAGTACTATATCAGCTTTATTATCCTTTGAACTTTTCAGGTCACCAAAGTCGATGGTAGTTGGTGTCATCATATACGCACTTGCGTCAGCACCTTTTGGCACACTATAGACATTGATGAACCCACCAAAATCGCTATTTTTAGGGGCAATTACTGCATTGCCATTATAGAAGGTACCGCTATTCTGCAAATACCTGTCACCGCTGGCCGTACCGGTGGCCGGCCAAGTACCAACTGCTGCGAAAGCCTGCGCCGTCAGAGAAAGGGTCATTACCAGTGCCAGCAGCAGCGTCAGCACACGGCGCAGCGAGCCTCTTACGTTTTGTGTTGTCTTTTTCATATCGTTACCTCACTCAGAGCGGATAGCCTCGTTGGGGCTGATGAGCGTCGCTTTGCGGGCGGGCATCCACGCGGCGGCAATGGCTACCGCGCCTGCGAACACCACGCCGCAGACCGCCAGCCACCAGGGCAGCACGCACCGCAGCTCACGGGACGCGAAGATCACCGGTATGAGCCACTTGGCGATAAAGCTCAGCACCAAGCCTGCCGCGCCGCCTATCACGCCTACGATCAGTGCCTCCGAGAGAAACATCTTGAAGATGTCGCTGCGAACGGTGCCCAGCACCTTCAGCACGCCGATCTCCCGCGTCCGTTCCGTGATGGACATCATCATGGTGTTTGCCACGCAGATGGCGGAGATCAGGACAGCGATACCGCCCAGCGCGCCCAACATCCCCTGGATCTGCCGGGACTGTGTCCGTACCGTCTCCAGCATATCGTTGAGCGAATAGGTGTTCAGCCCCGTGTCCCGGATCAGCTTGACAATACGCTGCACGTCGTTGACGTTCTTGACCATGACCCAAACCAAGTCGTAGGTAGGACCGTTGGCCTTCTCCTCCGCTGTTTTAGTCTGGGTAGTCGCACCCATGTAATTGGCGTTGGCCTGCGTCATCTCCTGCAAGCGGTCGAAGGACATGAACGCGGCGGTGGCGAAGTTGTTGTTCAGGGTGGAGCAGATGCCTGTCACCCGCAGGGTATAGAGGTTACTGGAGGGCAGTGCCCGTCCGTCGGTGTCGGCCTTCGGCTCGCCGGTCAGGCTGGAGGAATCGAAGGTCATGCGGACAGGCACCTCCAGTAGGTCGATCAGGGCGTTGCCGTTCTCGTCCACCGCCAGTTCCCAGTCCTTGGCCTTGTTGGCAAGACCAGCCGCCACGTCGTCGGTGAACAGCACCTCCGGATGCAGGCGCGTACCGTCCTCGGCCATAACGCCCCGCTCCGGCGTCAGCATGAAACGCTCCGCCGTGGTCATGTCGATGCCGTAGACGCGCACCATGTTCACATAGTTGCCGGACACGATGTAGGCGGACTGCTGATAGACCGGCGTTACCGCCTCCACACCGTCGATGCCCCGGAACGCCTCCAGTGCCTTGTCGTTCAGCAGTGCCTTGCGCCCGTAATCGCCGGTGGCAGGCGTCACATCGATCTTTGTCAGGCTGCCCAATGCCTCGATGCTCTCGCGGTATGCCTGTTCATATCCGAGACCCACGGAGATCAGCACCACGATACACATGACGCCCACCGCCATGGACAGGGCTGTCAGCGCCGTGCGGGTCTTTCGCCGGAACAGGTTGGTGCAGCCGTAGCGAAACAGGTCTTTTGGCTTCATACATTCCCGTCCTTATTGCTTCCGTCGTAGGTCAGCGGCTTCTCCCCGATGCCCGGTGCGCCGCCGTCTGCGTCAAAGTCGTCGTCAAAATCGTCCAAGGCAGCGGTGTTTTCGGCACCGGGCCCGATCTCGCCGCGCTTATAGCGGATGATGACATAGACCACAATGCCGATCAGGATGAGCGCAAGGATCGCTATCAGCAGCCACAGCCACCAGCGGCTGCCTGTGCCGTCTTTATTTGCGTTGACGCTGTTGGCATCTGTATCCGCAGAGCTTTCCGCCACGCTCAGCGGCACGGAGATGTCCTGAGAATACGTCTCGCCGTTGGCGTCCTCATACTGGAGGATCATCTTACCCACAAACGCGCCGATTTTGGAGAAGCCCACCGTTACATCGGCGCTGGTGGAGCCGCCTGCCAGCAGGTCACCCACATAACAGGGGGTGGAGGCGGTCATGCCGTCCGTGGCCAGCACCCGGATATTCATAGCCTTGGCGCGGCCCATGTTGGTCAGCGGCACGGAGATGGTAGCTTCCTTATCCTTGCTGAGTGTGCCGTACACCTCCGGCGTACCGGCCAGAACATCCATCTTCTGGCTGACCGGCAGCATGATGTTCTGCGCCGCCTTACCGGCCACCGCCTCGGTGGTCTCATAGGTCAGATTGATGCCCAGCATGGCGGGGCCAACCTCCGCGTCCTGCTTGGCCATGATCTTGTATTTCAGGATCGTCGTGCCGCCCGGCTTGATGGAGTCGGCATAGGCGGTATCCGTGCCGCCTACGCACAGCGTCAGACCGGGGGAATTGGTGAATACCAGGCTGGAGATGATTTTCTTGGCCGTGTCATACTTGGAATTGTTGATCAGGGTCAGGCGCAGCTCCGTCTCCTCGCCTGCCATCAGGCCGGATACCTCAGTATCGTCCACATACAGCTTATAGCTCTGCACCATCACCGACATGGCGGAGGCGTCATAGCCGTCGATCACAGTAAACTGCGTGGAGAAGGAGCCCTCCGCAGGGGCGCTGTTCTCGAAATAGTTGGCCTTGAATTTAATGGACTTATTGCCGGAGGTGGCAAAGGGCGACACGGTGAAGGTGTAGTCCAGATACTTCACCTCTCCGCTGGCCCAGTAGTCGAAATACTTGCCCAAATTGGTGGAGTCGATCACAAAGGGGAACTCGTCCAGCGCGGCGGACACCACGGGATAGACCGTCACGCTGGTCAGGGTGCCGCCCACATTGATCACGGGGATCCGCATGGAGATAGTCTGATTGGGTGTGCCGGTAGGCACGGTATAGGAGCCGCCCGCGTTGGTACCCGCCACCTGAAGGCTGCCGAAGGCGGTGGTAACGCCGGACATATTGCCGTTGTCGGTAACGGTCACATAGGCACTGACCTTGAAGGTCACGTCCTCGGTGATAGTGGTGCCGTTCACGGCATCCTCCCGCCACACGGTGGCGTTGATCTTAAAGGGCACGGCATAGCGTCCCTTGCTGGCGAACTCGCTGATCTTGAACTCGAACCACGCCTCCGCCGTGGAGTTGTAGGACATATCCTTTAAGTGCTGCACATCGCTGGCGTAGATCAGCTCAAAGGGCCAGTTGGACACGCTGGCGTCGGTAGGCACATCGGGATAGATGTTGATGTTGCGCAGCATGTATTTCTCGCTGGGCAGGTACTCCTTGTTGACCGCCAGCGGCAGCACGATCTTCACCACCTGACCGGGAACGCCTTGGGGGGACTGTGCGCCGGTATCCATCAGGATCAGGGCGTTGGCGTCGCTGGGTATGACCTTGATATCCGTGTTGGGCTTCTCGTCCTCTACCGGAATACCGCCGCTCTCGTCGTCCAGCGCGGTCACGCCGCTGTCATCGCCGTTGGTGTAAGCGTCTGCGCCTTCTGTTGCCATTGCGACGGTGGGAAGCATGGATACCGTCATCCATACGCAGATCAACAGGGCAATCACCCGTTTTGCTGTTTCTTTTTTCACTGTCTGGTCTCCTCTCCGATGTGCTGATTCTCTGTCTCTATCTTTCCGTCGCTGAAATGGACGGTACGATCCGTATAACGCTCCATCTGCGGGTCATGGGAGCTGAGGATAAAGGTGGTATTCCGTTCCCGGAATATCTCACACAAAAGCTCCATGACCTCCTGGCCGGTCCGGGTGTCCAGGTTGCCGGTTGGCTCGTCCGCCAGCACGATGGACGGCTCAGTGATGATGGCGCGGGCGATGCTGACGCGCTGCTGCTGACCGCCTGACAGCTCCGCAGGCCGGTGATCTACATGCCCGCGTAGTCCCACGCGGCTCAGGGCCTGCCACGCCAGCCAGTTCCGTTCATCCTCCGGTACGCCCCGGATGGCCAGCGGCAGCGCCACATTCTCCAGCGCCGTGTATTGGGGTAGGTTGTTGTAGCTTTGGAACACAAAGCCAATATAGCGGCGGCGGAACCTTGTCCGCTGCTCCTCGTCCATAGCCTCCAAATGATGCTTGCCTCGGACAATGATCTCCCCCTCCGTGGGCGGCTCAAGACCTGCCAGCATATTCAGCATGGTGGACTTACCGGAGCCGCTGCGGCCTGCGACACAGACAAATTCGCCTTGCAGCACGGACATGTCCACGCCATCCAGCGCACGGACCGTGTTGCCGCCAACGGTGTAGTGCTTCTTCAGCCCCACCGTCCTGATGATTGTTTTTCGTTCACTCATAGTTCTCTCTCGCTATCTCAAATGTGGAGGGCGGCAGCACATAGTTCCGCTCCTCCGCCGTCAGGCCGAATTTGATCTTGATGCGCTCCAGCTTCCGTACCCATGGGTCGCCCAGCGCCCACAGCACCAGAAACGTACACAGCCCGTGGCAGAAGTCGAAGAAAAAGCTGGATAGATAGGCCGCGCCTACCGTCTGCCAGGTGATGGGGCTGACGTAGCCGATGATGAAATACAGGTTCATGATCCAGCCGTACAGAAAGCCGGACAGGAAACCATACAGGCAGAGCCGCAGGGGCGCGTGGTCGGTAAGCTGCCGCACAAAATGCAGCAAATCGCCCCGGTTGGTATTCTCCGGACACAGCCTGTCCCACCATTGCGCCGCAAAGTGACGGCGGCTTCTGCCCTTGAATACGCCGGCATTTTGCAGAATACCCGCCAGAAAGCCCACCAGTCCCCAGGTGAACATCTGCCACGGCGTCCACGGTCCCTGTCCGAAAATGAAGTTGCTGACAAAGGCGGTCAGCGCGCCGGTAAGAAAGCCCGCCTCCGGCCCGAAGGCCACCGCCGTGATGATAATGATGGCGGAGCAGGGCTTGAAGTTGGGCAGCGGGATGATCTCAAACACCGTGCGGCCTACCACGGCAATGGCCGCCATCACCGCGATAGGCACCAGCTCGCGAGCCTGGGGCTTCTTCTTATCGAATACCAGTATGAAGGGGATGGCGGACGCCAGCAGGAACAGCAGGCCCAGCAGAATATCCGAGTTTAATATGATGTAGTCCCAGAAAGTGCGGGAACCCACCGGATTGACCGCGGGACGGTGGCTGTGGTAATAGCCGAAGGCCGCCATCAGGGCGGGCAGCACCAGCAGGATCACCCACGCGGCGGCTCTGGTTCTTTTGCTGACAAAGAGCTTCGACACGACGCGATCACCTCCTCGCAGGTAATGTCCATGGGGAAGTGCTCTGCCGCGATACGGTTGGCGTCGGTGGTATAGAACCGGTTTCCGGCAAAGAAGTCGTGGGGCTCGCCCTCAGAGAGCAGCAGCCCGTCAAACATCAAGGCGCAGCCTGTGGCGTACCGGGCGGCAAACTCCACATCGTGGGTCACGATCAGGATGGACGTGCCCTCCCGGCACAGTTCCTGCAGCAGCTGCGCCAGCTCCGCCTTGGCATAGGCGTCCAGCCCCTTGGTGGGCTCGTCCAGCAGCAGCACCGTGGCCTCCCGCAGCAGCAGCTTGCCTACGGCAAGACGCTGGATCTCACCACCGGACAGGTCGTAGGGATGCCGCGCCAGCAGCGGCGTCAGCTCCAGCCTCTCCGCCATCTGCACGGCCCTGGCTTTGTCCTGTTCGGCACTGTCCAGCAGCTCCTTCTCCACCGTGTCGGCCACAAACAGCGACCGGGCGTTCTGGGGCAGCATACACAGCCGCTGGCCCTTTGCCAGCTTTACCTTGCCACGATAGGGCTTCTTGAAAGCCGCCAGCGTTTGCAGCAGCGTGGTCTTGCCCGCGCCGTTGCCGCCCAGCAGGCACAGCAGCTCCCCCTGATGAAGCGTTACATCTGTGCCCCGCAGGATGTCCTTGCCCTTTTCGGTATAGCGGAACCAAAGCTCCTTGCCCTCTAAAACGGCGGGGTGCTTTGCTTCTTTCTCAGGTTTTGCGGTTTCAGGCGCGGAATCCTCCGCCGTGATGGGCAGCAGCCGCTCCAAGCGGCGGGGGGCCGCCCCCCCCCCCCGGGGGGGGGGCCCCCGCAATCTG
>OGOV01002039.1_pt1 | contig 16124 bp, 11 predicted proteins | sample 1552711 | NCBI WGS metagenome assembly OGOV01 (sample SAMEA2580216, study PRJEB22360) | human gut metagenome | biome: human gut; feature: human-associated habitat; material: faeces | place: Denmark | collected 2008/2010 | reverse complement strand
CATCGGACTGATTTCTCCCATTTCTATTTCTTTGGCAAACTCTTCGTTCAGTACTTCGCAAGCCAGCGGAGCATCTACCGTCCGCACACCGATAGAAGTAGAGTTTTCCGAAGATGCCTGAGAAACCAGGAACACGCTGATACCATTCTCTGCCAGTGTCTTGAAAATTCGGTAATTCACACCGATTACTCCCACCATACCCAGTCCGGTCATGGTTATCAGACACGTATCATTGATGGAAGAAATACCCTTAATCGCCTTGGAAGAATGATCGGCTTCCTGCTTCACGATTGTTCCCGGAGCTTCCGGATTGAACGTATTCTTTATCAGAATAGGAATATTCTTATGGCAAACCGGATAGATAGTCGGCGGATAAACCACTTTCGCACCAAAGTTACACAACTCCATCGCTTCGACATAACTCAGTTCCGTAATCGGATAAGCCGTACTGATAACCCGGGGATCGGCAGTCATAAAGCCGTCTACATCCGTCCATATCTCCAGTACACTAGCATCGAGTGCTGCTGCCAGAATGGAAGCTGTATAGTCTGATCCACCACGACCGAGGTTTGTTACTTCACCTGTATTCTTGTCGGTAGAAATAAATCCCGGAACCAATGAAATTTGAGGTATATCGTGAAAAGTTTCACGCACCAAACGAGTTGTCAGTTCCGAATCGAGTATATGTTTATTATGTTTTTTCTCGGTCTTGATGAACAGACGTGAATCGAACCATTGCGCCCCTTCTATCAAAGTAGCGACAATGATAGACGAAAGACGTTCCCCGTAACTTACAATGGTAGCCGAAGTCTTCGGCGACAAATCACGTATCAGATAGATACCCTGAAAAATGTCTTTCAGTTCACTCAGCAGTTCGTTCACGCAATCCAGCAGCAGTTCCCGTTTCTGTCCTGCCGGAATGACGGTGTAAACCATTTCGATATGACGGTTCACAATCTCCTTCATTTCCTTTTCGTAACCAGAATCTCCGTTGGCCGCCATCGTAGAAGTCTTGATTAACTTGTCGGTTATGCCGCCCAATGCTGAAACGACTACTATCACTTTATCATCTACTGCTTCGACGATCTTCTTTACATTCAACATACTGTTGACAGAACCTACTGATGTTCCACCGAATTTTAATACTTTCATGTACTTATACTTTTATACAAGAACATTTATCACAGGAAAAATGCACTTGTCAGATAAAACAAAATAAATAATTGATTAAAATAAAAATGAAGTGCCTGAGTCCACAGGCGTGTAACACGTAGAAACACCTAATATACAATCTCTTACCCCCGAGGGGTCATCCCGGTAACAGATGTGAATGTAGCAGTGTGCCCCATTCCGGTCATCATTGTGATATGAAGAGAGTATTTGTTCATGTATTATTGTTTTGTCGTTGGCAAATATAGTAACATTTTTCTATAATCAAACATCTTTCAATCTATTTTTATAGACAAAAGCAGAAAATGCAGAACAAAACGATTATTCTACCTTATAAACAACTCCTTAATTATTATGATTGCCATTCTGCCGGTTGTCTTCTTTCTCCATCTTTGCCACATCGCGAAACAGCAATAAAATCCGGCAATCGGAAAACAAGCAAACATATAATTATCAGCAAACTATTGCAGAAAAATAAAAAATCATGTATTTTTGTTCACATTAATTTAGCATAAGTCTAACCCGATAAACTTTTAAAATTTTAATATGGCAGACTCAAAAACAATTCTTAGCGGAGCTGAAGAGAAAATGGATATGGCAATTATGTATCTGGAAGATGCACTGGCACACATCCGTGCCGGAAAAGCCGATGTACGCTTGCTGGACGGCATCCGTGTGGATTCTTACGGAAGCATGGTCCCTATCAATAATGTAGCAGCAGTAACAACTCCCGATGCACGTAGCATTGCAATCAAGCCTTGGGACAAGAGTATGTTCCGTGTAATTGAAAAGGCAATCATAGACTCTGAACTAGGTATTATGCCCGAAAACAACGGAGAAATTATCCGTATAGGTATCCCTCCTTTGACAGAAGAACGCCGTAAACAACTGGCAAAGCAGTGTAAGGGCGAAGGTGAAACAGCCAAGGTAAGTGTCCGCAATGCACGCCGTGATGCAATTGATGCACTGAAAAAAGCAGTAAAAGACGGTATGCCCGAAGATGAACAGAAAAATTCTGAAGCAAAATTACAGAAGGCTCACGACAAGTATATCAAACAAATAGATGAAATGCTTGCCGCCAAAGACAAAGAAATCATGACTGTTTAATACTCATAAAGGATGAAGAATGAAGTATACACGACGTGCTGATAACACAGACGCGTCGCCTTCTCTTCATCCTTTATTTTCACCTTATAAAAATTTGGAAAAAGGCTTAGTCATAAAAAATACAGGAAGCTGGTATCTGGTCAAGACTGATGATAACCGGCAAGTGGAATGTAAAATAAAAGGTAACTTCCGTCTAAAAGGAATCCGCAGTACAAACCCTATCGCCGTAGGCGACCGGGTACAAATTTCCATTAACTCTGAGGGTACGGCTTTCATTACCGAAATAGAGGATCGAAAGAATTATATCATCCGCCGTGCATCCAATCTATCTAAACAATCGCATATCATTGCCGCTAATCTGGACCAGTGCATGCTGGTGGTGACCGTCAATTATCCGGAAACATCGACGACATTCATCGACCGTTTCCTCGCATCGGCAGAGGCTTATCGTGTTCCGGTCTGTCTGGTATTCAACAAAACCGACCGCTATTCGGAAGAAGAACTTCATTATCTGGACGGATTGATCCATCTGTATACCCATATCGGATATCCATGTTTCAAGATTTCTGCCTTGAATGAAACCGGACTCGATGAAATTAAACAAGCTTTAGAGGGTAAAGTTACTTTATTTTCTGGCCATTCGGGGGTAGGTAAGTCGACCTTAATCAATGCAATTCTGCCCGAGCAGCACCTAAAAACGGGAGAAATATCGGTCGTACATAACAAAGGTATGCACACAACTACTTTTTCCGAAATGTTTTCTGTAGGTGAGAACGGATATATCATTGATACACCGGGAATCAAGGGATTTGGTACATTTGATATGGAAGACGAAGAGGTTGGACATTATTTCAAAGAAATTTTTGAATTTTCCGCTCAATGCAAATACGGCAACTGTACACATCGCCACGAACCGGGCTGTGCCGTACGCGAAGCCGTAGAGAAACATTACATCAGTGAATCACGTTATGCCTCCTACTTGAATATGTTAGAAGACAAGGAAGAAGGCAAATATCGCTCAGCTTATTAACCATTAAACTCTAACAAACATGAAAAAATACACTTTTTGTATGTTGTTTGCCGCATTAGCATGTTTGACAACGACAAATGCCTATGCAAAGAAAAACTCAGATCCTACTCCCGAAGAGAAAGGGCTTGCACTCATAAACAAGGAAAGTGCCGAGGCTTTTGTCGGCTTTCTGGCATCCGACGAACTGAAAGGACGAGAAGCAGGTACCGAGGAAGGCAGAATTGCCGGCAATTACATTGCATCTCTACTGCAACAATGGGGAGTATCTCCTTTATTCGACAGCTACTTCCAGCCTTTTGAGGCCTATCGCGTAGAGCGTCAGAAACAAGGAAGATTACAAGTACATCCCGACTCTATTCAAATTATCAAACAAGGAGTTCACCAAAAATACAACATGCGTAATGTCCTTGCCAAAATAGAAGGCAAGAACAAGAACGAATTTGTCATCATCGGTGCACATTACGACCATATCGGCTATGATCCGATGCTGGACGGCGACCAGATTTATAACGGTGCCGACGACAATGCTTCCGGAGTTTCTGCCGTACTGCAGATTGTACGTTCTTTCCTCGCCTCAGGACAGCAACCAGAACGTACCGTTATCTTTGCCTTCTGGGATGGTGAAGAGAAAGGACTCCTCGGTTCAAAATACTTTGCACAGACTTTTCCGCAAATCAATCAGGTGAAAGGATATCTCAACTTCGATATGATAGGAAGAAACAACGACGAGTCACGTCCCTGGCATGTAGTGTATTTCTTCACTAAAAGCAAACCGGCCTTTGGAGAATGGCTGAAGAAAGATATTGCACAATATAAGTTGAATTTACAACCAGACTACCGTGCCTGGGATAATCCGGTAGGTGGAAGTGACAATGGAACATTTGCCAAACTGGGTATTCCCATCATGTGGTACCATACCGACTGGCATCCTGATTACCATCTCCCGGGCGACGAAGCTCCCAAAATCAACTGGGATAAACTGGTGGAAATAACTAAAACATCCTTCCTTGGATTATGGAAAATGGCAAACATTCCTTTCTGATAACACAAAAAGTATAACATCCTTACAAAACCTGAAAGGACTGATTGTGATTTATCACAAGAAATACATCACATAGATCGTATCAGATCAATCACATCAAAGCCTGCTTAGACAATTTCCTTTTGAAAAATGTCTAAGCAGGCTTCGTGCGTTAATCCCTATCTCTGCCGAAACGATATATACCCATTTGTAAAATTTTGTAAAAAAAGTATTCTTCTTTTAAACATTAGGTTAAGTTTATTATCAAACATAAACAAATACTATTTCTTACCTTAAATTCAGACCCTATAAAGCACATGGATAAACGAGTTAAATGGGGAATTATCATATTGGTAGGAGCCGGATTAATCGGCTTGGGAATCCATAATTTCACCCCGAAAGAAAATGAAGAACTAAATGAAGCCAACCAGCAAATACCAACCGACAAGAAAAAAAGTTTGAACGTAAATGCACAGGTTATCAAGCCTCATCTGTTGACCGACCAGCTCTTTGTCAGCGGCAAGCTGATGCCTGACGAAGAGGTAGACTTGTCTTTTGAGACTTCCGGAAAAATCATCGACATCAACTTTACCGAAGGCAGTTTCGTTTCCAAAGGACAGTTACTGGCAAAGGTCAACGACAGACAGCTACAGGCACAATTGGATCGTTTAAAAGCCCAGATGCCTCTTGCTGAAGACCGTGTATTCCGACAGAATGCCTTGCTGCAGCGTGATGCGGTCAGTAAAGAAGCATACGAACAAGTCAAGACTGAACTCGCTACCCTTCATGCCGATATTGAAAACGTAAAAGCCAATATCGACATGACCGAGCTACGTGCTCCTTTCGACGGTATCATTGGTCTGCGCCAAGTCAGTACAGGAGCCTACGCCTCCCCTACCACCGTTATTGCTAAATTAACCAAAATCACTCCGCTGAAAGTAGAATTTGCCGTGCCCGAGCGTTATGCCAGACAAATCAGAAAAGGGACCAAACTCTCTTTTAAGATAGAAGGCAGACTCGATGCTTTTGATGCTCAGGTATACGCAACCGAATCGAGTATAGACCCGGAAACTCACACACTGACAGTACGAGCTCTGTATCCCAACACCAACGGCGAACTGCTTCCCGGACGTTACGCCGACATCACCCTGAAACAGAATGAAATCAAAGATGCCATAGCCATTCCCTCGGAAGCCATTGTGCCCGAAATGGGAAAGAACAAAGTATTTGTATACCGCTCCGGCCTTGCCTACCCGGTGGACGTAGAAATCGGACTTCGCACAGAGTCGGAAGTACAGATTGTACGCGGACTGGCTGCCGGAGATACCATTCTCACATCAGGAACCTTGCAACTCCGTACCGGTATGTCTGTTATTCTTGACCACATTAACTAATACCTGCTTGCCTTATGAACATATCCGAACTTAGTATCCGCAGGCCGGTATTGGCAACTGTACTCACCATCATCATCCTTCTTTTCGGATTGATTGGCTACACTACGTTGGGAGTACGTGAATACCCCTCGGTAGATAATCCCATCATCTCCGTAACGTGCAGTTACTCTGGCGCAAATGCCGACATTATCGAGAGTCAGATCACCGAACCGCTGGAACAGAACATCAACGGTATTCCCGGTATACGCTCGCTTTCGAGTGTGAGCCAGCAGGGACAATGCCGCATCACCGTAGAATTTGAATTGTCTGTCGATTTGGAAACAGCAGCTAACGACGTACGCGACAAGGTTTCACGTGCACAGCGCTACCTGCCCGACGACTGCGACCCGCCTACGGTTTCGAAAGCCGATGCCGATGCCAGCCCGATTCTGATGGTTGCCATTCAAAGTAATACCCGTTCGCTGCTTGAACTGAGCGAAATAGCCGACCTGACCGTCAAAGAACAATTACAGACCATATCCGATGTCAGCAGCGTATCCATCTGGGGAGAAAAACGTTACTCCATGCGTCTGTGGCTCGATCCCACCAAAATGGCCGGTTACGGAATCACTCCCGTCGACATCAAGAAGGCCATGGATAACGAAAACGTGGAACTGCCTTCCGGTAGTATAGAAGGTAATACCATGGAACTCACCCTGCGTACCATGGGACAGATGCACACCGCCGACGAATTCAACAACGTCGTCATAAAGGAAGTCGACGGACAGGTAATCCGCCTGAGCGATATCGGTTATGCCGAACTGGGAGCAGCCGACCTGAAGAGCTACATGAAAATGAACGGTGTTCCCATGGTAGGTGTGGTAGTGATTCCACAACCGGGAGCCAACCACATCGAAATAGCCGATGCCGTATACGAACGCATGGAGCAAATGAAAAAAGACTTACCCGAAGATGTAAGCTTCTCTTACGGATTCGACAACACAAAATTCATCCGCGCCTCCATAGCCGAAGTAGAAAGTACTGTATACGAAGCCTTCATTCTCGTAATTATCATCATCTTCCTCTTCTTGCGCGACTGGCGTGTAACGTTGATTCCCTGTATCGTGATTCCGGTATCACTTATCGGTGCCTTCTTCGTGATGTATGTAGCAGGCTTTTCCATCAACGTACTGACCATGCTTGCCGTCGTCCTTTCGGTAGGACTGGTGGTGGATGATGCCATCGTAATGACGGAAAATATCTACATCCGTATCGAAAAAGGCATGAAACCATTCGAAGCAGGTATAGAAGGAGCCAAAGAAATATTCTTTGCCGTTATTTCTACCACCATCACTTTGGTAGCGGTATTCCTTCCCATCGTCTTTATGGAAGGAACCAGCGGACGACTCTTCCGGGAGTTCAGCTTTGTAGTTGCCGGTTCGGTGCTCATCTCTGCCTTTGCAGCCCTGACCTTCACTCCGATGCTTGCCACCAAGATGCTGGTCCGCCGTGAAAAGCAAAGCTGGTTTTACCGGAAAACAGAACCGTTTTTCGAAGGGATGAACCGACTTTACAGCCGGGCACTCAATGCCTTTCTGAAAAAACGCTTCATCGCCATTCCGTTCGCTATCATCACGTTGATACTCATCGGTATATTGTGGAATGTGATACCGGCTGAAATGGCACCGCTGGAAGACCGATCCAAGATTACAATCAACACCAAGGCTGCCGAAGGTGCCAGTTATGAATACATACGCGACTACACGGAAGACATCAACCACCTGGTAGATTCCATCGTGCCCGATGCAGAAGCAGTGACAGCCCGTGTGTCGAGCGGTAGCGGAAACATCCAGATAACGTTGAAAAACATCAAGGACCGCAATTACTCCCAGATGGAGGTAGCCGAAAAAATATCGCAGGCTATCAAGAGCAAGACCAAGGCAAGAGCTTTCGTACAGCAGCAGTCTTCGTTCGGCGGAAGAAAGAGCAGCATGCCCGTACAGTATGTATTGCAGGCAACCAGCATCGAAAAGTTGGAAAAAGTATTGCCCCAATTTCTGAACAAGGTGTACGATAATCCGACCTTTCAGATGGCGGACGTGGACTTGAAGTTCAGTAGTCCCGAGGTACGTGTCAACATTAACCGCGACAAGGCAGCCACCATGGGAGTCAGCGTGCGCGATGTTGCCGAAACTCTCCAGTACGGACTGAGCGGCCAGCGTATGGGATATTTTTACATGAACGGCAAACAGTATGAGATTCTGGGGCAGATCAACCGCCAGCAACGAAATCAGCCGGCAAACATCAAGTCGATTTATATCCGGAACGAGGACGGAGAAATGATCCAGCTCGACAACCTGGTAGAGTTTGTTGAGTCCATCGCACCCCCCAAGCTGTATCATTACAACCGATTCATCTCGGCTACAATTTCTGCCGGACTTGCCGAAGGGAAAACCATCGGACAAGGACTGGAGGAAATGGACAAGATTGCTGCCGAAACACTTGACGAAACTTTCCGTACAGCCCTCTCGGGCGACTCGAAAGACTATCGTGAAAGTTCATCCAGCCTGATGTTCGCTTTCATCCTTGCCCTCGTGCTGATTTATCTTATCTTAGCAGCCCAGTTCGAGAGCTTCAAAGATCCGTTCATCATCATGCTGACCGTACCGCTCGCCATTGCCGGTGCCCTGATATTCATGTACTTTGGCAACATCACCATGAACATCTTCAGTCAGATAGGTATCATCATGCTTATCGGACTGGTAGCTAAGAACGGTATCTTGATCGTAGAGTTTGCCAACCAAAAACAGGAGGCAGGAGAAGACAAGATGCTTGCCATCCGCGATGCAGCTCTGCAACGTTTGCGTCCGATCCTGATGACGAGCGCCTCGACTGTTCTCGGTCTGATTCCGCTTGCCTTTGCTACGGGCGAAGGAGCCAACCAGCGTATCGCCATGGGAACAGCCGTTGTGGGAGGAATGTTGATCTCTACCTTCCTCACGATGTTCATCGTGCCTGCCATTTATACTTACATTTCTACTAACCGAATCAAGAAGGAGAAACAAGCATGAAATATTTTGCCTACATCCTATTAGCCTTGTGTACTGCAATACTTCCTGCACATGCACAATATGAATACACGCTGAAACAATGTCTGGAAGAAGGATTGCAAAACAATTATTCGCTCCGTATTTCACGCAACGAAGAGCAGATCAGCAAGAATAACGCCACACTGGGAAATGCCGGTTATCTTCCCACGGTAGACCTGACCGCCGGTTACAACGGCAGCCAGAGCAGCAGTAACTCTACACAGCGAAGTGATGGAAGTGTCAGCAAGGAACGGAACGTGTTCGATCATACCCTCGATGCGGGAGTTGACCTGAACTGGACCATCTTCGACGGTTTCAATATCAGTACGACGTACAAGGAACTGAAAGAACTGGAACGTCAGGGAGCTACCAATACCCGCATTGTCATAGAGGATTTCATCGCCACCCTGACGGCCGAATACTACAATTACATCCAGCAGGAAATTCGTCTGAAGAACTTCCGCTATGCCGTTTCGCTTTCGAAGGAACGTCTCCGCATCGTAGAAGAGCGGTACCATATCGGAAATTTTTCACGACTGGATTATCAGCAGGCGAAAGTGGACTTCAACGCCGACAGTGCCCAGTACATGAAACAGCAGGAACTGGTACATACCTCCCGCATCAACCTGAATGAACTGATGGCAAACAAGGATGTAGACCGCCCTATCAAAGTAAAAGATTCCATTATCGAACTGAAGCATTCTCTGAATTTCCAGGAGCTGTGGGAAGCGACCTTGAATACGAATGCCAGTTTGCTGAAAGCCGACCAGAACTCAACCTTGGCACAACTGGATTACAAAAAGGTACTTTCACGCAATTATCCGTACCTGAAGCTGAACGCCGGATATGGCTATACCCTGAACAAATATGACATCAACTCCATCAAGCAGCGAAGCAACTGGGGATTTAATGGTGGATTGACCATCGGATTCAATATCTTCGACGGCAACCGCAAACGGGAAAAGCGAAATGCCAGCCTTGCCATCCGCAATGCACAGCTGGAACGCGAGCAACTGGAACAAAGTCTGCGTGCCGACCTCAGCAACTTGTGGCAGGCTTACCGCAACAACATCCGGCTGCTGAATCTGGAACGTCAGAACCTGATTGCCGCCAAAGAAAACCATGAGATTGCCAAAGAGCGCTACCTGCTGGGCGACTTGTCGGGTATTGAGATGCGTGAAGCACAGAAAAGCCTGCTCGATGCCGAAGAGCGCATTCTTTCGGCCGAATACGATACAAAGATGTGCGAGATATCATTGTTGCAGATCAGCGGAAAAGTCACTTTATACCTGAAATAAAACGAAACGGTCTGTCCGCAGGTTTATTTTATTTTTTGTACAAATAATTTTTTCTTTTGTACAAAAAATAAAAAAACGTCTCGATGTTTTTGGCAAAATACCCGCATAATTTTCCAAAACACCGAGACGTTTTTCTGTATATATCAACAAGATACACAAAAAAGAGTTATACATTCAGAATAAATGTTATCTTTGCACCCTATATAATATGTGAAGCAAATACATCGAGATGGGATTGTTTATCAGAAAAAGCATTGAAATGCTGCAAGCAGAGGCACAGCAGTCGGGCAGCAAGACACTGAAACGGGTGCTGGGGCCAGTCAGTCTGGTGGCACTGGGCGTAGGCGTCATCATCGGAGCCGGACTGTTTTCCATTACGGGAACCGTTGCGTCGGAGTATACGGGGCCGGCCATTACCCTGTCCTTTATAGTCGCAGCTATCGGATGTTGCTTTGCCGGACTATGCTACGCCGAATTTGCTTCCATGATTCCTGTAGCAGGAAGTGCATATACATATTCGTATGCTACCATGGGCGAGCTGATTGCCTGGATTATCGGCTGGGATTTGGTTCTGGAATATACCGTCGCGGCAACTACCGTAAGCATCAGCTGGAGCCGTTATCTGGTAGTGTTCCTGCAAGGCATTGGCATCGAGCTGCCTCATGCGTTCAGTGCCTGTCCGTGGGATGGAGGCATTGTCAATATCCCCGCCATGCTGATTGTTGTCCTTATGAGCCTGATACTGATGCGAGGTACCGCAGGCAGCTCTTTCTTTAACGGCCTGATTGTTTTCCTGAAAATCGGTGTCATCCTGATTTTCGTCTTTTTGGGATGGAAATTCATACAGGCAGACAACTATGTGCCTTACATTCCCGAAAACACCGGAAAGCTGGGTGAGTTCGGCATTTCAGGTATCCTACGTGGAGCCGCCATCGTATTTTTTGCTTTTCTGGGATTCGATGCAGTCAGTACGGCTGCCCAGGAAACGCGAAATCCGCAGCGGAACATGCCTATTGGTATACTTGTTTCCCTGCTGGTCTGCACCATTTTGTACATTCTGTTCGCACACGTCATGACGGGTGTGGCACACTATACCGAATTCGAAGGACAGGAAGGTATTGCTCCCGTAGCTATCGAACACATGGGATATGCGAACAGCGCCGGAGTCATCGAACCAGTCTACCCGTGGCTGAACAAAGCCATCATCCTTGCAATCCTGTTCGGATATTGCTCGGTCATCATGGTGACATTACTCGGCCAGAGTCGTGTATTCCTCAGCATGAGCCACGACGGACTGCTGCCTCCATTCTTTTCACGCATCAACGAACGATTCCGTACACCGGTACACAGCAACTGCCTGTTCATGATTGTCGTGAGTCTGCTGGCAGGATTTGTTCCGGCACAAGTAGCTGGCGAAATGACCAGTATCGGAACCTTGCTTGCCTTTACACTGGTATGTGCGGCTGTACTCATCGTACGCAAGACCATGCCCAACGTTCACCGTACGTTCAAGACACCGTTTGTGCCTTTTGTACCTATTATGGGTATCCTGACTTGCCTGTGCATGATGTGTTTCCTGCCTGCTGATACATGGATACGACTGGTATTATGGATGCTCATCGGTCTGGATGTTTATGCTTCGTATGGAAGAAAACACAGCAAGCTGGAACCGGAACAAGCGCACCGCAAAGGCGACATCGTACTGAATATTTTAGGACTTGCCCTATCTGTATTGTGCATCATCACCGGATTATGGCACCAGCAAACCGTAGGCTGGGATGCTGACAGGACCTTACTGATCATTTCCTTCGTATTTGCATTTACCCATTGCGCATACTATATGCTGCGCATCTGGAAGCAGTCGAAAGAAATAAAACCACTTACTTAAGGTCAACTTCTGCATAAAAGAATCTACAAACAATGTTGAAGAACAGAAAAAACGAAGATTGAACTAATGACGTTTAGAGAAAAAGTTGTTATTTTACAAAGATTTAGAGAGTATGGACAAAAATATATTACTGACGGCCATCCGTGCGTCTTTAGAAGCCGGAGCCGAAATCATGAACGTATATACCGATCCCAACGCGGATTTTGAGATAGAGAAGAAAGCAGACAACTCACCACTGACCATTGCCGACCGCAAGTCGCACAAGGTCATCGCAGCCAGTCTGGCTTCAACTCCTTATCCTGTTCTCAGTGAAGAAGGAAAGAAAATCCCGGTTGAAGAACGGCAGAAATGGAACGAGCTCTGGATTGTCGATCCATTGGATGGAACCAAGGAATTCATCAAGCGCAACGGAGAATTTACCGTCAACATTGCTTATGTAAAGAACGGCAGACCGGAAGCGGGGGTAATCTATATTCCCGTAAAGGAAGAATTGTATTTTGCCGACTGCCAGTATGGTGCTTATAAGATAGAGCATATCCCCCGACTGGCTGCCGATGAAACAGTAGATAGCCTCATCGAGAAGGCACATCGTCTGCCCTATCAGGAACAAACTCCGCGCAACAATTTCATCGTCGTAGCATCCCGCTCCCACCTGACACCGGAAACGGAAGGCTATATCGAGAAAATGAAACAAGAGCATCAGCACGTAGAAACAGTCTCGAAAGGCAGTTCGCTCAAGTTGTGCCTCATAGCAGAAGGAAAAGCAGATGTGTATCCACGCTTTGCACCGACGATGGAGTGGGATACGGCTGCCGGGCATGCCATTATCCGTGCTATGGGAAAAGAAGTATACCAGGCTGGTACTCAGGAACCTCTGCAATATAATAAAGAAGACTTGTTGAATCCGTGGTTCATAGCCGAATAAGCCATTTATGACAGTAGAAGTGATTATTGTACTCGTGGCGCTTGTCGGTATGCTGGCTGCGCTGATTATGGATAAGATGCGTCCGGGAATGATTCTGTTCTCGGTCGTCGTCCTGTTTCTCTGTACCGGAATCCTTACCCCAAAAGAAATGCTGGAAGGTTTTAGCAATAAGGGAATGATAACCGTTGCCATGTTGTTTCTGGTCAGTGAAGGAATCCGACAGAGCGGAGCCTTGACGCAAGTCATCAAGAAACTGCTGCCACAAACCAAGACTACGGTATTCAAGGCACAGGTGCGCATGCTGCCTACCATTGCCTTTATATCGGCCTTTCTAAACAATACGCCGGTTGTCGTTATCTTTGCTCCTATCATCAAGCGCTGGGCAAACTATGTAAAATTACCTGCCACTTACTTCCTTATCCCATTGTCGTACGTAACGATTCTGGGAGGTATCTGTACCTTGATAGGAACGTCCACCAACCTGGTAGTACACAGCATGATACAAGATGCCGGAATGAAAGGATTCAGCATGTTCGAACTGGGAAAGGTAGGCATTTTCATTGCCATTGCAGGCATCATTTACCTGTTTTTGTTTTCCAGCAAGCTGTTGCCTGCCGATCGTCCAGATAATCTCTCGGCCGAAGAAGAAGAGAACAACTCTTCGCTTCATCCGGTGGAAGCTGTCCTCGGCGCACGTTTCCCGGGTATCAACAAACGGGTAAGTGAATTCAATTTCAAACGTCACTACGGTGCCGAAGTAAAAGAAATCCGGCGCGGTGGTAACACGTACAAAAACTTGAGCGAAATCAGCTTCCGCGAGGGTGATACGCTGATTTTGCTTGCCGACGACAGCTTCATCAAAACCTGGGGAGAATCGTCGGTCTTCATCATGCTTGCCAATGGCAAAGACTATGAGCCGGCCGGCAAGAAAAAGCGCTGGTTCGCATTGTTCCTGCTGCTTTTCATGATTATCGGAGCCACAGTCGGTGAACTGCCGGGCATACAGAAACTGTTGCCTGAAGGCATCAAGCTGGATATGTTCTTCTTTGTATCCATCACGACGGTTATCATGGCATGGACCAAGATATTTCCTCCCCGGAAGTATACCAAATATATTTCATGGGATATCCTGATTACCATCGCCTGTGCTTTCGCTATCAGCAAAGCCATGGAAAATTCCGGAGTAGCCGACCTGCTGGCGGGTTACATCATCGAGTTGAGCCGCAGTCACGGTCCGTATATCCTGTTGGCTGTATTGTTTATCATCACCAATATCTTTACGGAACTGATCACCAATAATGCCGCAGCCGCTCTCTCCTTCCCGCTTGCACTCTCGCTGTCGCAGCAACTGGGAGTGAACCCCATGCCGTTCTTTGTGGTAATCTGCATGGCGGCTTCTGCCAGTTTCTCTACCCCGATAGGCTATCAGACCAACCTGATTGTGCAAGGTATCGGAAACTATAAGTTTACCGACTTCGTACGAATCGGATTACCGCTGAACATTATTACTTTTTTGATTTCAATATTTGTCATACCTCAGATATGGCCTTTTTAATTAACTAACAACGATATGGAAGAAACCAAACATATTTACCCAATATTCGACCGCATGCTGACTCGTGCCGACAAGGAGGAATTGTTGAAGCAACACAGCGTCATGATCTGGTTTACCGGACTGAGTGGTTCAGGTAAGAGTACCATTGCTATCGCCCTGGAGCGGGAACTGCAAAAGCGAGGGCTGCTCTGCCGCATACTCGACGGCGACAACATTCGCAGCGGTATCAACAATAACCTGGGATTCTCGGCCGAAGACCGTGTGGAAAATATCCGCCGCATCGCAGAAATAGGCAAGTTATTCGTCGACACAGGTATCATTACCCTTGCAGCCTTTATCAGTCCGAACAACGATATCCGCGAAATGGCCGCAAACATCATCGGTAAGGAAGATTTTATGGAAATCTATGTCAGCACCCCGATAGAAGAATGCGAACGCCGCGACGTAAAAGGCTTGTATGCCAAGGCACGTAAAGGAGAAATCAAGAACTTCACCGGTATATCGGCCCCCTTCGAGGCACCGGAACATCCTGCTCTGTCGCTGGATACTTCGAAGCTTTCGGTAGAAGAATCGGTCAATAAACTATTGGACTTAATCTTACCCAGAGTAAAACGGTAAGCGGAAACCATGCTGCCACTTTAACACAAGGAATCACTTGTTTATGAAATAATATGAGTAATTTTGCGCAAGTTTTTGGGATTCATGCTATTTTATATCCATTCGTTCCGTATACCGACAGCTTATAAAACAAGTAACCAGCAACAGTCTGTGTAACCCTAATAAAAAACATTCATAATTCAGATATGAAAGAAGAATATAAATTAAGTCACCTGAAAGAACTCGAAGCCGAGTCTATTCATATTATCCGTGAGGTGGCTTCCGAATTTGAGAATCCGGTCATGCTGTACAGCATCGGAAAAGACTCTTCAGTAATGGTACGCCTTGCCGAAAAGGCCTTTGCTCCAGGCAAAGTTCCATTTCCTTTGATGCACATCGACTCTAAATGGAAATTCAAGGAAATGATTCAGTTTCGCGACGAATATGCCAAGAAATATGGCTGGAACCTGATAGTAGAAAGCAACATGGAAGCTTTCCGCGCCGGTGTAGGTCCCTTTACTCATGGAAGTAAAGTACACACCGACCTGATGAAAACACAGGCCCTGCTGCATGCACTCGACAAATATAAGTTCGATGCAGCCTTCGGAGGTGCACGCCGCGACGAAGAAAAATCACGTGCCAAAGAACGTATCTTCTCGTTCCGTAACGAGTTCCACCAGTGGGACCCGAAGAACCAGCGTCCGGAACTCTGGGATATCTACAATACCCGTATCCGCAAAGGAGAAAGTATCCGTGTGTTCCCGTTGAGTAACTGGACCGAACTGGATATCTGGCAGTATATCCGACTGGAGAACATTCCTATCGTTCCGTTGTATTTTGCCAAAGTACGACCGGTTGTCAACATCGACGGACAGCTCATCATGCCGGATGACGATCGTCTGCCGGAAAAATACCGCGACAAGATAGAGATGAAAAAGATCCGTTTCCGTACATTGGGCTGCTGGCCGCTCACCGGAGCTATCGAAAGCGAAGCCGATACGATTGAAAAAATCGTAGAAGAGATGATGACTACTACCAAGAGTGAACGTACAACCCGTGTCATCGACTTCG
>OGOV01002031.1_pt1 | contig 16163 bp, 11 predicted proteins | sample 1552711 | NCBI WGS metagenome assembly OGOV01 (sample SAMEA2580216, study PRJEB22360) | human gut metagenome | biome: human gut; feature: human-associated habitat; material: faeces | place: Denmark | collected 2008/2010 | reverse complement strand
TCTGACCACGGAGTCCGAAAACAGGAGAGAACTGGTAGCCGATGGCACCCTGGAAGTTAGGAGAAAGCAAGTCTGAGAAGCTTGCCTCACCCACAGTATATTGCCCACCAGCCTGAACATCCAGAAACCAGTGACGCTTAAACTGATATTCGTTTCCATCCTTGTCTGTGTAGGATGCTTGCGCCATAGCGGCTGTAGAGCCGATGGCTAACAAAGAAGCTGCATATAAACACTTAATAGATTTCATCATAATTCAATTGTTTTGTTATTGATTCACTCCTTTGACAAACAAACTTATGTATTTGTTTGAAGCATTTGAATTAACTACAATTTCTTTATTAAAACTCCCGATAACAGATCCTTTCCCATCATAAGTGATGATGATAGATCCTTTTTTGCCTGGCATGATGGGAGTTTTACTGAAACTAGCTTCAATACAGCCGCAATAACCATGTACATCATGGAGTATTAATGGAGATTTTCCTATATTTTGAAAATCGAACCTAACCTTCTGCAGTTTTTTTGAGTCAACCTTGCCGAAATCATGTTCATATTTCAGAAACTTTATTTTCGACTTTTTCGAATCGGGCAGTTTATCATATTTGTATTCAGCCTCCATCCGTTCTCCAGGAGTCAGTTCTTTTTTCTTTTCGGAGCAACTGGCTGTGAATATAGCACAGCACATAAGAAAGAACAGAACTTTCTTACTCATCATAAGTTATCTTGATGGCAGCTCTACCTTCATTCATATCAGTTTCCTGACGATAAAGTGCTCCGTCTCTCAGATAATAATAGGCAGGATCACCATTCCATTTTATAGTGGCAAATGGACGCTTGTGATCATCTCCATCACTCCAGGTGATTTGCTCTTTCTTCTCATTACCGGCAAACTGAATTGTACCGGTATAATCTTCGTTCAGAACGAACTTGTTCTCAAATTCGTCAGTAAAAGAGCCTGCAAAACCATGGTTCTCTTGCTTACTGCCTCCACCGCATGACATGAAGACGAATGTAACTGCCAGACATATAAAAACTAAAAATCTTTTCATTTTTTCTGTTTTTGTTTTAAAAAAGGGTGCCCTCTGAGGAAGACACCCTTAATTTTATGTTATCTTGAGATATACTTACTTCTTTCTGGCATTAGCCTGAATAGTTGTAGCAACATTAACCTTGATAGGATCTGTTACAATCTCACCCCAACCATACTTAACCTTAACAGGGATGTACAAGTTGAATGCATTCTGAACACCTGCACCATTGTTACGGTAAGTGATGAAGCCATACTTAGAGTTAGCACCTCCCATTGATGTAGCATCGCTCTGGGCAAGAACGATAGTTGCAGGTACATCCTGAAGTTCACCATTCAAATCACACTTAGCCTCATCGATAAGAGCCTCAACATCGAATGGACCATAGAAGTCCCAATATGTCTTATGATCCTTGAAGAGACGGTTCTTTCCGGTCTTAGCATCAATACGCCAATCAGATGGAGAAATCAAATCCTCAATTGTGATGAATGAACCCTTCTCACCGAAGTCAACACCATCAATGAAGTTGTCATTTGCATTTGTTGTAATGTTGATTGGACGGATGAAGTTAGCCTGGAAGTGATCCTTTCCATCAAAGGTAATAGAAACTTCCTTGGTTGTTTCGCCACAAACATTTGCCTTTGCACCGATGAAAGTGTACAACTTATTGGTATTCAACAAGAACTTAGCGAGATCACTCTCCTTATTCAATTCGATAGAGTTCTTACGCTTAACATCATAAACACCTGTTGTTTCTGCATTATTAATTGTAGCAATCTTCTCATCTGTATAAGTTACGTTACCTACCTTAGCAGAAGCATGCAACTCAAGACCATTTGCACTTACAGTGAATGTAACCTTTGTACCGTTGATATCCTTGATAGCTGCAACACCATCTTTACCAGTACAGAAGAAATACTGGAGATTAGTAATGCTCTCATCGAGATACAACTGACCATTCTTATTATAGAATGGAGCATTCAAATCACTTACGAACAAGCACTTATTTGCATCAGTCTCGCTTTCATTAGGAGTCTGTACATTCAGCTTAGCATACTCCTTAGTAGTGTTCCAATACTCAGCGTAGTAATGAGCATTTTCACCAACAGGAACCTCGCCCTTAGTCTTCCAAACATTGTATGTCTTCTTGACGCCCTTAATCTTAGACTTCAAAACTACGACTACAGAGTCTGTTGCATTTGTAGCAGCGTTCTTGAATACGATTTCGTTAGAAACCTCTTCACCTGCATGCTTCCACAAATCCTCGTTTGTAATCTTCCAAGTATACAAATAGGTCATTCCACCTTCTGCATCGGCCTCTGGCTTATCAACTACAGTACCTACATCGCCCTTAACATGAGTGCAATCGGTAAAGTATGGATAAGCCTTATGGAACTCATTCTTACTCATACCAAGTTTGTTATACAACTGAACGTTGATCTGCTCAACAGTCGTTTCAGACTTTCCATCCTGACCACAAACGAATTTGAATTCGTCAACAGTCAATGGAATAGGATCCTTAGCTGGTTTAATCTCACTTGGCTTAACAATCTTGATCTTTACGTAAGCAACCCGAACTACATTGCTGCCATTCATCAAGCTTACACGTACGATAGGTGTACGGTCGATAGCTGCTTCACCTGTGGTGGTAAATACCTTAGGAGTAACGATACCATCCTCAGTAACTGTTACGAAGTCCTTCTGGTCTGTCAGGTTTGTACCAAGTTTATAGTTCTTCACAACCTCGTACTTAATGCTCATACCAAGTGGAGTAAGATCCTTCACAACAGAGCAACCTGTAGTACTCTTCTGATGAACACCTACGAATGTAGACAAGTCGAGCTGACCATTGTAAGCAACTACGGTATCAACAACTTCCTTCTTCTGAGCATCTTCGCTCCAAACAAGACTGTTCTTCACCTTAGCACCAGCCTCGGTATCCTTAACACTGATACCAACTGTACCACGACGATAGTGATAATCCTCTGGAGTAGATCTGTTTATCTTTTCGATATCAGCGAGATACAACGGATCCATATTCGTCTTGTAGATAGTTGCATAGTCGGATGTCACTGTTTCACCATTCTTTCTCTGAGCCTGCAAAGCTACGGTTGTAATGTTTTTATCAGTAGCTGGAGTACCAGTTACATTAACCTTAACCTTCAAGATACCATCCTTGAACTCAACAAACTCAGGCTTTGCTGCGAAATCATCAGAAGCTTTAGCTCGAGATTTGATAAAGTCGCCATTAGCCTCGAGTGCAAATATCAAGTTCTTCAACTGCTCTTCAGAAGCATTGGCAGGATTCACGTGATAGTAAGCGTATGTTTCAGGGTTGACTACCTTTTTAGCACCTTCTGTCCATATCTCAGTCTTAGAGTCCTTAGTTGCACCAGCACTCAATGCTTTGTACTCGAAAGAAGAGATGCGGATAGCAGGAACGCCATCAACGTAAGCACGAGAGTCACCATCCTTCATGAATACGATACCACGGAGATTGCTGCTCAAAGAGATTGTGTACTCACCATAAGTACCATCTGACTTGAGAACGTGACCCAACTTCAAGTCTTCTTCGCCCATAACTGCTGTAATAGCATCATTGGAAGCAGTTTTCCACATAATGCCGGTCTTGGTCTCAGTATTGCCATCAACCTTGTAGAAATAACCATCTTCCTTTGGCAAGTAGTATGCACCATCCTTACCAGCAGCACCAGGAGTTCCAGCAGTACCATTAGTACCCGGTGTACCAGGATCACCCTTGTCGCCCTTGTCGCCCTTGGCATTCAAGCCTGTGCTTACTTCATCAATGTACCAAACTCCGTCAACGATTTTAACAACTGAGCCAGCCTTGCCATCCTTACCATTTGTGATGTCATAAGTCTTACCATTGCTCAATTTGACTGTAATACCATTGTCGTTCTTTACTACATCTGTGAGAACACTACCAGCTGTAATCTGAGAATTGATTTCATCAATGGTCTTCTTCAATTGGTCAATCTGACTCTGCAAACCGCTGATGTCATCATCGTAGTCTTTACAAGAAGTAAATGTGCTTACCGAGGCAATTGTCAATGCACCCATAAGCAGCGCGCTAAAATACTTTCTTTTCATACGGTAATAATTTATAAAGTTATACGATTTTCCTAGCCTTTCGGCAGGAAGTTATTAATTAATTCTCTATATCGAATCAAGAGTCCCGTTTGATGAAAAGAGTCTGCACTCTTAGAAAAGTTTATCGTTCTCTTTCAAAGGACCTCTTAGAAAAGTTATTTTATTGTTCTTATATCGTGGCTTTTTATCGCCACTCAGTTCTTATCGTCTATGGAATATCTCCAGCCAGGAGATTTTTCATGTTGCAAATATAAGTATAATTTTCGAAACTTGCAAGTTTTTGAGCATTTTTTTTCAAAAAAAGGCTAATTTTCTTATGTTTTTTATAAAATAGCCCCCATATTGGGCTTCTAATCCGTCCATTTTCCCTGTTTTTCTCCATTTTGCCGATATAAAACCTACACCTTATTATATATAGGGGAGATTGGCGGTCCTATACCTTATTATATATAGGAGCTTCATACAATTCGGAGGTTGGGTGCTAAAGAATAGGAAAGAGATAAAAAACAAAGCGATATTTTTAGAAACTTTTCTCCACTGACAAAACGTGATTCTATGATCAGATTTGGCATTATTAAATATAAATATGTTAAAGAATCCACTTTAGAATGATTTTTCTTGCTAAAAAGTTTGTATTGTCAATGATTATTCGTATCTTTGCAGCAACAGAATCCGCCACGCTTCCCATTAGAACAGCGAACCAGGGCGGGTCTTTTGCTTTTTATGAGTACATTAAGATTATACACTAAGCAGGCTCTTTCTATTTCAGAACAAATAGAACTACTAAAAAGTAGAGGCTTAAATATTGCTGATTCATCCAAGACTGCAAAATTTCTTGGAGAGGTCAGTTATTTTCGTTTTGTTCAATACCTTCGTCCAATGGAGGCAGATAAAACTTCACATCAATTTAAGCCTAATAGTAGATTTGAAGATGCCGTAGCTCTCTACAACTTTGATATGGAGTTGAGAGACTTGATGTTCAAAGCTATCCAACGATTAGAGATAGCTTTGCGCACAAAAATTATACAAGAGTTCTCATTGGAACATGGACCATTTTGGTTCTTTGATACAAGCCTTGCTGATGACGAACATAAGTTTATTGAGAATATGAACTCCATAGACAGAGAGCTTCAACGTAGTAAAGAGGACTTTATCAAGGAGCATAGGCGCAACTATGACAAGCCAATTTTCCCACCAGCATGGAAAACTCTTGAACTGGCATCTTTCGGTACGCTTTCAAAACTCTATTACAATTTCTGTGACAAGAAATTGAAGAAGCGTGTAGCTCGTCAGTTCAATCTTCCTCAGCATGAGGTATTGGAAAGCTGGATGCGTAGCGTAACTGTCTTGAGAAACTGTTGCGCTCACCACTCACGCCTCTGGAACCGTTATCTTTCTACAGCTCCTCAAATGAGCGCTTCTTTACGTGGTGCATGGGTGAACATAGAAGGTGTAGATGCAAACAAAGTATATGCTATAGCCTGTTGTATTGCATATTGGCTTGATTCCATGGGATACGGATTGGACTTCAAGAACAAGCTCAAATCCTTACTCGCTTCTTATTCACAGGTAGATCCGACAGCTATGGGTTTTCCTGAAAATTGGATTTCCGAGCCCCTATGGAGATAACTTTACAGACTCAAAAACAAGTTTGTCTGTCGGCAGTGAACTTTTCACTATCGACTGCTTTTTAATTAACGGCCCTACACCTTATTATATATAGGGACCATCTAGATACGAATGTATGAGTATCTACCAGGAATGTTGTTTTCTGCAGATTACCGAAAAAAATCCTTTTTTCTTTGGTATTATTCCCAAATAGTTGTATCTTTGCACAAAATTACAAGTAATACTGGAGATATGAAGCAAGATACTAAAAGATAAGCAATCCCCCATCCGGCTTGAGAAAGAAGGATGGGGGATTTCTGTATTTTATACTGCTATTCCATTACGCATTATATCATCATATAAGGGTGATGGTTTGCATTCTTCAATCAACACCGGCTCTATAGATGTATCTATATTAAGGGTGGCAAGCCATAATGAAGATGTAGTGTCCAGCCAGTCGCCATTAAGCTTAGGTATAACTACTGCTACATCAATATCACTATCTTTTCTTGCTTCATTTCTACTACAAGAACCATACAGATATACTTTCGCATTAGCAAGCAATGGAAGTATTGCTTCCTTGTAGCATTTTACTATCATTAAAGCATGTTCTCTATCCATTGTTTTAAAACTTTTGTTTTATTTATTAATGTTCTGCAATATTCTGGAGTCAATTTCTTCGCTAGCTCATCTTTGTAGGATGGGTATCTTGCCTCAATATTCATTGGCATTAATTCCGCAAGAAACTTTAGCTGTTCTGATGTCATTTTTGATACTAACCCGCAGCTTTGTGCCAATTTCAAGAGGTTATGGATGTATGGAACCTCGTCTGGTTTTATAGCACTCCAATACGACTTTATTGTTTTTTCTATAACCAAATGGCACATAAAGCCAACATATAGCCATCTTCCACCGTTGTACATAACCTCAGCGGTTTCGATGTCATAGTCTGCAAGTTCTTTCCAATATTTAACTTTATCTATTGCCATACTGTTCTTGTTTTTGTGCAAAAATAAACCAAATAATTAAGATTACCAAATTTTTAGTGTTAAAAAGATTTTTTAGAATAAAAAATCCGTAGCACCGGATATGCCCTTTCCTCCGTTAGGCGTTCTGGCGGATCGCCTAATAGACTAGCGAATCGTATTATACCAAGCCGCCTCATTCTGATAACTCAAGTGCTTCATTCTGATAACTCAAGTGCTTCATTCTGATAACTCAAGTGCTTCATTCAGCTAACTGAGCTATTTCATTCAGCTCACTGAGCTACTTCGTTCAGCTAACAGAGCTATTTCCTTCAGCTACTTCAACTATTTCATTCAGCTAACAGAGCTATTTCCTTCAGCTACTTCAACCATATCATTCAGACACATCAAGTACTTCATTCAGCCAACAGAGCTACTTCGTTCAGCCAACGCAGCCATATTATTCTGCCAACGAAATTGACTCTTCCACCCGACGAAGTCGAATCTTTAACCCAACGAAATCGAATCTTCCGCCCAGCGCAGTCGTATCTATCGACGCAATGAAACGTATGAACTTGTTAAATGACGTACATGATTTCATCTGCTTACTTAAACTGGTTGGAGTCCCTACACCTTATCATATATACTGGCATTGAGATGTGAATATCGAAAAAAGCTTTGGGTAATCCAGAGATTAATCGTAACTTTGTTGGCTGTTTACTAATTTGTTATACAACAAAGCACTTCATTCAACATAATATTCACATAAAAATGATACTAAGAATAGAAATTCCACAGGAACTTATTCGGCAAGATGCAGAAATCATCATCAAAGTAAGCAACAGAAACAACGCATTGGGATATGTCATAGAGAATGGTAGCGAACATGATGCGCAGCAAATAGCCAAAGAAGACATGAATGGCGGTCCGACGCTGGGCGAATATGTCAGGGAACTCACCCAGCGACTCTACAAGAATGGCAAATACCGGTCTGCCGATATATATATGTGCACCTTGCGCAGTTTCATGAGATTCCGGAAAGAGAAAGACCTGCTGATTAGCCAACTTGACAGCCTCATCATGGAAGATTACGAGAGTTATCTGAGAAAGAACGATCTCACGCTGAACACCATCTCTTTTTACATGAAGCGTCTCCGAGCTATCTACAACAAAGCCCTGGAGCAATATGGATTAGAAGACCGCAAACCCTTCGCCCACTCTTTCACCAAGAACACCCCGACTGCAAAAAGAGCACTTACAGCGGAAAACATCCATCAGATAGTCGCTGCAACAACCGTCACCGAGGAGGAAACACTGGCGAGAGATCTCTTCCTCTTCAGTTTCTACACCCGAGGCATGTCGTTCGTTGACATCGCCTTTCTTGAAAAAGGAAGCCTTAAGGACGGGCAGCTCATATACAAGAGAAAGAAAACGGGTAAAGAACTGAGAGTAGCATGGCGCCCCTGCATGCAAGAGATTGCAGACCGCCACCCTTCACTCGACGGCAAGCATCTGCTGGGTATCGTAAACCAGAACGTGGTTACCGATGTCAGGAAACAGTATCACTACCGCCAATGTAGGGTGAACAAGGCTTTACAGAAGTTCACCCGGCGCATCGGCATACCGATGAAAGTAACGATGTACTGTGCCCGCCACTCCTGGGCTACCATCGCCAAGGAGAAGAACATCCCCATCAGCGTGATAAGTGACAGTATGGGGCACAACTCAGAGAAAATCACGCGCATCTATCTGAAAAGTATCAATGACGATGTGATAGACAGATACAACGATATGCTTATCGAAGCTATCAGTATATGAGAGGGAGGTAGAGTTATTCCGCCAACGATGCCGGAGAAATTACGTCACGACGTAGCAGTAGCTACGTCACGACGTAACAACAACTACGTCCCGACGCAGTGACAGCTACGTCGTGACGTAGTTTCAGGAGCATCCTGCCCATTATCAAGTAAGGCTCTTTCGAACTTCAAAAGAGCCTTTTTTTGAAGTTCAAAAGAGCCTTTTTTGAATCTAAAGTAAGCCTCACTTCTATTTTTGGTGATAAAAAGACGAAAAAAGGGGCTATATTGAACGCATCCCCCTTGTTTTGTTCAGTCGTTGCACCAAGCGTTCCAATGAATAGAAAAACAAAAAGCAAGCAAGAAACACCTGAATATCAGCTAATTATGCCGGTTTTGGCATGCCTAGGGTATGGCAATAGGTGGCAATAGGTGACAATAGAAATAGGGTCTGTTGTCACCATTAAACCATTGTATACCAGTAAGTTAATATGCGTGTGGCAAATGTGGCAATAAAATCGAGAAAAACTTTTTCTCATGCAGATATTTAGGGGTACCTTTCCATTCCATAGCATATCTCCTGGCTGGAGATATGATAAAAACAATAAGAACTGAGTGGCGATAAAAAGCCACAATATTTAAGAACGATAAAAAATAACTTTTCTAAGAGGACCTTTGAAACTGAAAAAGAACTTTTCTAAGAGTGCAGACTCTTTTCATCAAATGGAACTCTTAATTCGATATAGAGAATTAATTAATAACTTCCTGCCGAAAGGCTAGGAAAATCGTATAACTTTATAAATTATTACCGTATGAAAAGAAAGTATTTTAGCGCGCTGCTTATGGGTGCATTGACAATTGCCTCGGTAAGCACATTTACTTCTTGTAAAGACTACGATGATGACATCAGCGGTTTGCAAAAGCAAATCGATGCAAACAGGTCTACTATTGAGGAACTTTCACAGTTGATTAAGGCTGGTAGCGTCATTACTGATGTCAAGCAGGCTACAAGTGGTGTTACCGTTACTCTTAGTGGCGGAAAGACCTTCTCAATTACTAATGGGTTGGATGGCGCTCCTGGTACTGCATGGACTATAGGTGCCGATGGTTACTGGTATGAGAATGGTAAAAAGACAGACAACTTGGCTCGCGGACCTCAGGGCGAGAAAGGCGAGAAGGGTGATGCAGGCACAGGCACATCCGCTGCATCTTATGAGTACTATGTCCCTAATGCAGAGAGCGGCTACTTCGATATCTATAAGAATGGCGAGAAGGTAGCTCAGAGCAACGTTAAGTTCGTTCAGGAGGTTAGCAATACAATTACAGCAGTTAAGGACAATAAGACTTTGACTCTCTGCGGTGTTGCTGGTGGTGAAGGCCAGAATAAGACCGTTGTTATTTCTTTGTCAGGTACATTGAGCAGCCTTAGCTTCCGTCCAGATCTCTACCTTGAGGGTATCGAGACTATTCCTTATGCCTGGTTGGAGGGTGATGTTCTGAAGTCAGTAAATGCAACTACTGGTACTAACTATCAGACTAAGGCATATGCTTATGTTAATGGTACAGACTGGGTAGTGAATACAGTTGCTAGTCCATTCCAATATGGTCCAGCTTGGGAAGTACAGTACGATGCAAGCCCATGGAATGCAGATGTTCAGAAGGAAGACCTTGCTGGTTACAATGTAATCCGTGCAACAGTTAATACACGTGCGGCAGTTTCTGATCTTGGTGAGGTTTCTTCTCCAGCTTTCGCATATCCTGGTGAGAATGGTGGTCGTCAATTGTTCAGTATGGATAATGGTACTGGCGTTTTGACAGCAGGTTTGCAGATTGCGAAGCCTTGGAATCTTAACGTAAACTCTACCGCTGTTGGTTCTAACGATGCTAATACAGTTGCTTTGCGTGTTAAGAACAATGAAGGTAAGGAAGTTGTTGCTGACTACGCTTTGGTTCAGCCTGAGAAGACAATCGTTGATGGTTTGGTATGGAGCCAGGATCCATCTTGCACATTAGAGAATGGTACTACATACGTAACAACAAATGCTGATGAGGCTTGTCCAAACGGTGACACAAAGAATCATATTTGGGATAACCCAGATGAGGCTTTGGCTAAGAAACCAACTTTGAGCATTTTGTATAATGATCCTGTAGGTGTTGATTTGAACGATTACGTTGCTATTCGTTTGAAGAAGACTTTGGACGCTAAGACCGGTGCTACAAATGAGTACTTTACTGTAACTCCAGAAAAGGCTAAGCAGTGGGGGCTTACATTTGAGTTCAAGAATGTTCAGTATAAGCTTGATACCAATACTACAAGCGAGGATAAGTTCTTGGAGGCTGGTGATAGTAATGGTAAGTTCCATGCTGTTAACCCAATGGTTGATGGTACAACTAATAACGAGAAGGCTGCTGTAGGTCGTGAGCCATTGGTACAGGTTCTCGTTAAGAATACTAAGAATCAGGTAGTATTGGATGGTTATATCCATCTTTATATTACTACAGAGGCTAAGCCAAACCAGAAGAATGAGTTGTGGCCAATGCAAACAGTTCAGTTCGATCCATGTAATGCAAATGATGTCTTCCAGACAACATGGTTGGAGTTCAATGACTACGTTCTTACACAGAACATGAACATGAGCAAGGAGACATTCGATCACGAGTATACTCCAGATTTGAATGCTGCAGGTACCGCCTTCAAGCAGTTCGCTGATTGGAAGGAGAAGGGTGAGCAGGATGTAAATGTTAATGCTCTCGGTGACGTTCTCTACAAGGCCAATACAGTAGGTAACACTAACCACACATGGCGTTGGGTTATCACTCCAGAGGAGATTGAGGCTAAGTTGCATCATCAGGCTTCTGTAACTCTTACAACTTGGATCCGTTTCAAGGCTAAGGATAAGGTTTCTGCTGCATATCCATATGTATACATCAAGTTGGTTACTACAATCAACAATAAGAAGACTAATACATACGCATTCGGTGACAAGAATAGTGCATACTGGTTCGATAATAACAATGCTGTAATCTTCGACGTTTACAATCCATCTAATGGTGGTGATATCGAAGTTATCAATCGTGGTGTACGCTCTACATTGCTTGAGAATAAGGAAAGCTTCAATGCACCTAACCACAGATATTACTTCATCCCTAAGTCTGTAGTGATTACATCTCAGAGTGGTGTTAAGTATACTTTGATTCCTAAGTCTTCAAATGGCTTGTACAATAAGGTATACTGCAAGTTGGTAACTGCACCTGTTGCTGATATTCACAACTATGATGATGCTGCTACTGTATTGAAGACTTGTGCTCTTGATTTGACTAAGGGTGCTTATGCAAACAATAAGCTTTATGCTGTAAGTGGTGGTATTGAGACTTTGGTTGCTACAATCAACCCTACTACAGGTGAGATTAAGCTTGACAAGAATCCTGTAACTAAGGCTATCTTCAATGCTGTTGGTTATGCTAAGGATCACGCAAATGCTTACAAGCAGTTGCACGCTCATGTAGGTATCGCTACTGGTAATACTTGTAATGTTGTTGAGGAAACTACTAACGACAAGTTTGTTGCTAGCTGGTTGCGTCCTATCAACCTTATCAAGTACACCAAGCCAGCTGTTGATGCTAATACAAACGGTAACGAGATTAACGTTCTTGATTGCGTTAAGTTGTATGACTGGCGTGGTTGGAAGAATTCTGAGACTGAGGCAGACTGTGTTGCTAACCAGAGTAACATGTGGGGTGACAACTGGTGGTTCTGGGCATACTACAATGTAAACAAGATTACATTGGATCTCAGAAATAATAAGGTAAAGACCAACATGCACAATGGTACATGGCAGACTTTGGATAAGGTAACTAGTATGTTGTCATTGAGCGCTGGTAAGAATCTTGCTACTGCTCAGAAGAACACCTTCGTTCCATTCACATTCGATTTGACAGGTTTGAATGAAGCAGATCGTAATGCTGAGGTTAAGGGTAAGTTGAATGCTGCTGTTGGTAAAATCTTCTACACTAACAATGGTAGCGTAGTTAAGCCATTCGAGATCACTATCCCTGTAATTATCAGCTATGAGTGGGGTGATATCCAGAGTGAGGTAACCATTACAGTTGATCCTACTATCGGTCACGAATAAGTTATAAAATAATTTATAAGCTCTAATTTGAGGGTGTGTCTATAGAGCAGGCACACCCTCTTTTACTTTTGAAGAACCATTTTTTAACGCAGAAAATATGAAAAAGATAACTTTATTTATTGTTTTGGTTGCTAGTATCATAGGTATGGTATCTTGTAAATCCAAAAAAGAATCACGAGAGCAGAGAGTTGAGGAATTTAGATCGGAATTGACAAAGGAAGATACTGCTGCTATGCTTCATATTTGCGATCAAGCGATGAAAGATTTAAAGGCTAAGAAAATTGATAAAGTCCTGGCTTCAATGTATGAATATACTGATTCTACAAAAGAACTGAAATCTTTGAGTAAAGAGACAGAGAAAAGATATCGCCGCCTATTTACTATGTTCCCGGTTCTTGAATATGAAAGAAAATATTATTCATTCCAATTGGAAGGTTGTAATGATGTAAAATACGATGTTGTGTTTGCCACAGCAGAACAAGCAGGTACAGCAGAACCTGCTAAGACTGCTTACATGTTCAACCCAGTTAGAATCAATGGAGAATGGAAGCTATGCGTTAAAACTGCCGATGATGAGTTCGACAAGGAAATGCATTAACAAAATAAATTAAATTAGTATTATTATGAGACAATTATTATCAATACTGATGTTGTTCCTTTCTGTTTCTGTCTTTGGGCAGAAACAGAAAGAGGCAATATTTGATTTTTCAAATCCTTCCTATTTGAATCTAACAGGTGATGGTGATATAAATCTAAATTCATCGGATTTCACCAAGGGTAAAATTAAAATGTCTTTTGCTCGTTTAGAGAATTCTTTTGGTGTTTATTACCTTAATAATAATGGTGACTACAACCTCCAGGTATTTAGAGGTGGCAGAGTGCTATTAGAGGGAATAAAAGACGCAGCCATTCAATCAGTTTCTTTTACTTTTAGTAATTTTGGTGACTTTACTGTTGTTGATAAGGAAACCGGTATATGGGACTCTAATGAAGGTATTTGGAACTGTAATGGCGATAATAATGTCCAAAGTGTGATGTTTAAGAACAGTGGTGATGCATCATTAATAAAAACCGTCAAGGTTACCTATATTGAAATTGCAGAAGTTTTAGTACCTATCGTAGAATCTTCTCAATTTAAGGTATCTTCATTCAAGGATTTAACATTGAAGTTTGCTTCTGATATGACCAAAAAGGGAACTTCTGAACTCAAGATTGAAGGTCCAGATGGAAGTCATCCACTTCTTGTGAATGTTGATAAATCTACAGTAAAATTGTCTGTTGACAAAGCTATTGCAACAGATGGAACCTATACCATTCAGATTCCTAAAGGTTACTTTGCAGACAAAGATGACTATTCCAATAAGGCTCTCACCTATACTATTGTAGTAGACACCCCAAAGAATATTCTTAATTTTGAGAGCGTAAATCCTATTCAAGGTGAGATAGAAAGGTTGTTAAATCCTATTACTTTATCTTATGGTGAAAGTATCAAGGATTTCTCGGCTGATCTTATCATGAAGAAAGATGGTGAGAATGATATCCCAATCACCTTGAAAAGAAATGCAGCGAATAGCAAACAAGTAGATATTACATTCGATATACCTGAGGGAATTACCGAGAAAGGTATCTATACCATTGAGGTTCCTGAAAAGACCATCACTAATCAGTTAGGTAAGTTATACAATCCTACATTTGTATTGACTTATAAGGTTGGATACATTTCCGATTCTGAAACGATGAAGAAGGCAAAAGCCTTGCTTACTCAGAAAGGTATCGGCTATCCTGCTGTTGACAGTGAAAGTAGAGTAGCACTTGAAAATTTGACTACAGCTACAGAAGTTCCTTCTGATGAAGAACTGGCTAAGGCAATTGCTCGTTTCTATAAGGAAACAAAGGTTGAATTGCCTACTGTTGGTAAATGGTATTATATTTCTAACTTGAGTCCTGCAGGTAAATCTCTCTATTTGAAGATTGATGGAGAAGGCACTATTGGTGTTACAGAAATGAAAGACGATGCTACAGCCTTTGAGGTGGCAGAGCCAATGTTGTTCAAGACAATTGAAGGTAAGTATCTTTTCCCAGCTGCAAAGTTGCAGGGTGATGCTACAGATAAGGTATTGAAACTTGAAAAGCTTGCTATCAATGATTTGGATATCACCAAGCAGATGGGATTGCTTAATCTCTATGGTTACTTTAATACCACACCATTAGGAAAGGTATTGAATGCTTATCTTGCGGTAAATCATGAAAAAAATGAGTTGATTACTGATGATCATGACTCTGCACCTACCTTTACTGAAGCTTACTCTACTGCAACACAATTCGTTGAGACTGTAAAGCCTGACCGATTGATTGACATGAAATATACAGCAAAGCCTACTGATATCCGTGATAGTATGGATGAACTGACTCTTACATTTGATGAGAAGGAGGGCTTGAAAATGGAAGAAGGTTCAGTTGCAAAGCTCTGTAAGGAAGATGGAACAGAAATAAAGTCATTGAAACTCACTGTAGATGCAGAAAAAGCAAATGTAATTCATATTGATGTTGCTTCTGTAGAAAATGGCAAGTATCTGATTGCTTTCCCAGAGGGTGCTTTAAGTTACAAGGAGTCTGGTATTGAATACAAAAACAATAAGATCAATGTTGCAATCAAGGTAGAGAAGACAGTGATTACACCTGAAGACTTCTTCAACTATACTTATAGCGGAATGTATTACAGTCCGGTAGCAGATGTCATTAAAGATGTTGACTTGAACAACTTTACCATTGGCAACTCTCATTATAATTATCCAGACCAACCACAGGGTCTGATGGTTGACGAGACCAAAGAGGTTCTTTTGATGCAGATTGATTTGGGTAAGTTGATTCGCAAGGGGCATTTCAAGCGAGTAGATGCAATGCCAGGTGTAGTAGATTGTCCAGAAGCTTATCAGATTGTATTGGATTCACCAATTCTTGAAGGTGAATTGAAGGCTGATATCTATACATTCGTTATGCCAAAGGCTACCTATGGTGACTATAACTTTGGTAAATATCTGCAGGATCCCGCTTCTGTCACTCCAGAGCAGTGCTATGTGAATAAAGAGTATACTGTTTCCTTTAATATCAACAATGACAAGGCAACAGGAATCAGAAATGTAAAGGTGGATGGTGTTAAGAATGGTATTATCTACGACATTTATGGTCGCAAGGTTACCAAGATCAACCAATCTGGCATTTACATTATTAATGGCAAGAAAGTTATTAAAAAATAATTTTAATAGTATTAAGTTATGAAACCAATGAAATTATTTATGGCAACGGCCATGCTCGCCATCGGCTCTACAGCCGCTATGGCGCAAGCATCCTACACAGACAAGGACGGAAACGAATATCAGTTTAAGCGTCACTGGTTCCTGGATATTCAGGCTGGTGGGCAATATACTGTGGGTGAGGCAAGCTTCTCAGACCTGCTTTCTCCTAATTTCCAGGGTGCCATCGGCTACCAGTTCTCTCCTGTTTTCGGACTCCGTGGTCAGA
>OGOV01002025.1_pt1 | contig 16200 bp, 9 predicted proteins | sample 1552711 | NCBI WGS metagenome assembly OGOV01 (sample SAMEA2580216, study PRJEB22360) | human gut metagenome | biome: human gut; feature: human-associated habitat; material: faeces | place: Denmark | collected 2008/2010 | reverse complement strand
CCATCAAGAGCGAGGCTTGCGAGAACATCGAGCAGGCCCGCAAGGCTGCTGCCGAACTTGGTTATCCTGTCATCATCCGTGCTGCTTACGCCTTGGGTGGTCTCGGTTCCGGTTTCGCAGACAACGAGGAGGAGCTGAATAAACTCGCAGAGAAGGCTTTCTCTTTCTCTCCACAGGTATTGGTTGAGAAGAGTTTGAAGGGTTGGAAAGAGATTGAGTATGAGGTAGTTCGCGACCGTTACGACAACTGTATCACTGTTTGTAACATGGAGAACTTCGACCCACTGGGAATCCATACTGGTGAGAGTATCGTCATCGCTCCATCTCAGACCCTGAGCAATTCTGAGTATCATAAGCTCCGTGCCCTCGCCATCAAGATTATCCGTCACATCGGAATCGTGGGTGAGTGTAACGTGCAGTATGCCTTCGACCCTAAGAGCGAGGATTATCGTGTAATCGAGGTGAATGCCCGTTTGAGCCGTTCATCAGCCTTGGCATCTAAGGCTACTGGTTATCCTCTTGCCTTCGTTGCAGCCAAGCTCGGTATGGGCTACGGTCTGTTCGAGTTGAAGAACTCAGTAACCAAGACCACATCTGCCTTCTTCGAGCCAGCATTGGACTACGTGGTATGTAAGATTCCTCGTTGGGACTTGTCTAAGTTCCGTGGTGTAGATAAGGAGTTGGGTTCATCTATGAAGTCTGTAGGTGAGGTAATGGCCATCGGCCGCAACTTCGAGGAGGCCATCCAGAAGGGTCTTCGTATGATTGGTCAGGGCATGCACGGTTTCGTAGAGAACAAGGAACTTGAAATCGACGATATTGATGCAGCTTTGCGCGAGCCAACAGATAAGCGTGTGTTCGTGATTTCAAAGGCTATGCACAAGGGCTATACCGTAGATCAGATTCACGACTTGACCAAGATTGACAAGTGGTTCCTTGAGAAGTTGAAGCACATCATCGACATCGACGAGGCGATGAAGAAGTGCAACATCAATACACTTGACCAGGATTTGCTCCGCACCGCTAAGGTTTACGGTTTTACCGACTTCCAGGTAGCCCGTGCCGTGGGCTTGGAGCAGGAGTTGGGCAACATGCACAAGGCAGCCCTCCTGGTTCGCAACAAGCGCAAGAGCTATGGCATCCTGCCTGTAGTAAAGCAGATTGATACCCTGGCAGCAGAGTATCCTGCTCAGACCAACTACCTCTATGTAACTTACGCTGGCGTGAAGAGCGACATCACCTTCGAGAACGACCACCGTTCTATCATCGTACTCGGTTCAGGTGCTTACCGCATCGGTTCTTCTGTAGAGTTCGACTGGTGTGGCGTTCAGGCATTGAACACCATCCGCAAGGAAGGCTGGCGCTCAGTGATGATCAACTACAACCCAGAGACCGTATCTACCGACTACGATATGTGCGACCGTCTCTACTTCGACGAGTTGACCTTCGAGCGTGTGATGGATATCATCGAGATGGAGCAGCCTCATGGCGTCATCGTATCTACCGGTGGTCAGATTCCAAACAATCTGGCTATGCACCTGGATGCACAGAACGTGCCAATCCTGGGTACTGCTGCTAAGGACATCGATAACGCTGAGGACCGTGCCAAGTTCTCTCAGATGTTGACCAACAACGGCATCAACCAGCCAGAGTGGAGCGCCCTGACCTCTATGGAGGATATCGACAACTTCATCGAGCGTGTAGGTTTCCCTGTATTGGTTCGTCCTAGCTACGTGCTTTCGGGTGCTGCGATGAACGTATGTTCTAACGAGGATGAGCTGAAGCGATTCCTGCAGTTGGCTGCCAATGTAAGTGAGGATCACCCAGTGGTAGTAAGTAAGTTTATCGAACATGCCAAAGAGATTGAGATGGATGCTGTGGCAAAGAATGGTGAGGTGATTGCCTATGCGATTTCCGAGCACATCGAGTTTGCCGGTGTTCACTCAGGTGATGCTACCATCCAGTTCCCTCCTCAGAAGTTGTATGTTGAGACAGTTCGTCGTGTAAAGCGAGTTGGTCGTCAGATTGCCAAGGAGTTGCACATCAACGGTCCGTTCAACATCCAGTTCATGGCTCGTGACAATGATATTCTCGTTATCGAGTGTAACTTGCGTGCCAGCCGTTCGTTCCCATTCGTGAGCAAGGTATTGAAGATCAACCTCATCGAGTTGGCTACCCGCGTAATGCTCGGTTTGCCAGTAGAGAAGCCACACAAGAACCTCTTTGATCTCGACTATGTAGGTATCAAGGCATCCCAGTTTAGCTTCAACCGTCTGCAGAAGGCAGACCCAGTATTGGGTGTGGATATGAGCAGTACGGGTGAGGTAGGTTGCTTGGGCGACGATACATCTACCGCCCTCTTGAAGAGTATGCTTTCTGTGGGTCATCGCATTCCAGCCAAGAACATCCTGCTTTCTACAGGTTCTGCCAAGCAGAAGGTAGATTTGCTCGATGCAGCCCAGATGCTGGTTAAGCATGGTTACAAGCTGTATGCAACCGGTGGTAGTAGCAAGTTCCTCACCGAGAACGGCATTGAGAACACCCGTGTGCTCTGGCCATCAGAGGAGGCAGAAGGCGGTGCACCAAAGGCTTTGGAGATGCTCCACAACCATGAGATTGATATGGTAGTGAATATTCCAAAGAACTTGACCAGCAGCGAGTTGAGCAATGGTTACAAGATTCGTCGTGCAGCCATCGACCTGAACGTGCCATTGATTACTAACAGCCGTCTGGCGAGTGCCTTCATCTATGCATTCTGCACCACCAAGCTCGAGGATATCGATATCAAGGCTTGGGGAGAGTATAAATAATGTTTAGTGATTATTTATTAGTGATTAAGAATTGACAGTTAAGTCATTCTTGATGATCCCAAATAGAAAAATCCCTGCTGTAGGAAATGCTTCCTATGGCAGGGATTTCTTGTTTGAACAAAAAAGCAGTGAAACCTTGGTTGTTTCAAAATTAAATCGTAAATTTGCAGCAAAAACTATAATAATGAGGAGTTATGGAAGAAAAATTATCGACTATATATTTAAGAGATGGGCGGAACGCCCTGCAATATGTTATGAGCCTGAGCGAAAAGTACAGGCAGATAGCGACCGAAGCGATATTCGAGTGTTTGAGACTGGGCTATCCACTCAACAATATGGAGATAACAGGCAAAGCACGAGAACTGCAGAGGAAGAGGAATGCCTACGTTTGGTAAAAATCGCCAAAGAACAAGGCTTGTATATAGATAAGTCGGACTGGGGTAAATTTGGTGATAGACGAATGATTCCTTAGTTCCATCTTTCTCTGTTCTTAGTTCCGTCGTTTACTCTTATAGCAAGTGATGTGAATCGGCGTTGATAAAAATGCCTTCACACTTAAGAGTATGAATATCAGTGTATTGTGGTTGCTGTGAAAGGAGAAATGATTTTGTAATGCAAAAAAGAGTTTTCCATAGATATTCGATTACTTATTTAATACCCAAGAGTAGATTCTAGAAGAAATGTTTGGAGATTACGAAAAAAATGATTAGTTTTGCAGTTGAATAGGCTGATAGGTTATTATCACCGGAAACTTAAAAGATAGAACAATGGCAGAATTGAAATTATATCCAGTAGGAATCCAGACATTCGAGGAAATAATCACTCGGAATCTTCTGTATGTAGATAAGACGGAATATGTCTATCGCATGACTCATAGCGGTGGCAAGCATTTCTTCTTAAGTCGTCCGCGCCGTTTCGGAAAGTCATTGCTTGTTTCAACATTCAAAAGCTATTTTCAAGGCAAAAAGGAACTGTTCAAAGGATTAGCCATCGAAAAGCTGGAAAATGAGTGGACGGAATATCCTATACTGCATTTCAGTATGGCAGGAGGTAAGCACATGGAGAAAGACCAGCTGGAAAGATATTTGGGAAGACGACTTGCTGAGCAGGAAAAGGTATGGGGTATTACATCTCCTGCAGTTGATGCGAATGACCGTCTCATTTCGCTCATTCAGACTGCTTATGAAAAGACAGGTAAGCAGGTTGTCGTACTGATTGATGAGTATGATGCACCTCTTCTTGACGTTGTTCATAGCGAGGTTAACTTGCCGGTGCTTCGCAATGTTATGCGCAATTTTTATAGTCCGTTGAAGGATTGTGAACCAATGCTCCGTTTTGTCTTCCTGACCGGTATTACGAAGTTCTCTCAATTGAGTATCTTTAGTGAACTGAATAATATTACGAATATAAGTATGGATGATGAGTATGCAGGAATCTGTGGTATTACCAGAGAAGAATTGGAAACACAGATGTCTGCTAATGTTGATGTGTTGGCGGAGAAAATGGGCAAGAGTAGAGAGCAGATGCTTGAATCCTTGCGAGAGTTTTATGATGGTTATCATTTTGCTGCCCAGTCACCTGATATATTTAATCCATATAGTTTGCTGAATGCCATGGCAAAAAGCAAGTTGGATTATTATTGGTTCTCTTCAGGCACACCAACTTATCTGATAGAAATGCTCAAGAAATTCCAGGTTATGCCATCGGAGATTGGTAGTTGTGAAGCCGACCAGTCGGAGTTTGATGCACCAACAGAAGGTATGTCATCTGTTATGCCTTTATTGTATCAGAGTGGTTACATCACCATCAAAGGGTACGATCCGGAGACGGAACTCTATACCCTGGATATTCCTAACAAGGAGATTCGGATAGGGCTATATCGTAGTCTCTTACCTAATTATATAGGTATGAATACGGTGAAGGGAACCACGACCATTGCCAAGATGTCAGCTCTTATCCGCCGCAACGATATGGATGGAGCCATGCAGATGCTTCAGGCTTATTTGGCCACGGTTCCGTATTGCAACAATGCGGACTCTGAGGGACATTATCAGCAGATGATGTATGTGATATTCTCTATTCTTGATAATTATGTAGATGTAGAAGTTCGCACTCCATCAGGGAGGGTGGATATGGTATTGAGAACAGCTACCCATCTTTATCTTTTTGAGTTGAAGCTCAATAAGGATGCTGATGCAGCGATGAAGCAGATCAATCTTAAGGAATATCCTAAGCGCTTCGCTTTAAGCGGCTTGCCAATCGTAAAGGTTGGGGTTAACTTTGATGTGGCAACGCATAATATTACGGATTGGAAGATAGAAATGGAGTAATTCCGCAACACTATTATAACTTAAACTTTTTGTTGCTCAGGTACTTAAAAAGTTTAAGTTATAATAGTGTTGCGGAATTAAGGGAATGTTATTGATTTTTTAACACGCATAATTTGCTAGTTTCCATCATTTTTCTTATTTTTGCAGGGATATTCTGTATCTCTTATGTAGAGATTCAGCTGACCCACATCAAAAACGAACTTGATTCGCATGATGAAAGAGACAAATATACAACCACAGGTTACGTCCACTATTGCAGGGACGACGGCGAAGCCGAGGGAATAAGTGAAGAAAACGCTTAGAAAATGGCTTCCAAAAAGCCTGATGAAGGGCTTAAAAACCTGATGATGCAGGATTGTATGTGGCTGTAGTGAGCCTCAAATCCGCAACTAAGATAAGTGAATTCTTTGACATGGCAAAATCCTTGGCAACTTTTTGTCGCTCAGGAACTTATAAAGTTTAATTTATAATAGTGTTGAGGAATTAAGGTTAGCAAGAAAGTATTGATAGAAGAAGATTTTGATTTTTAGTAATATGGCATCTTGGAAACATACAGATATAATCGTTGATGGGCAGCCTGTGAAAGCGCAGGCTCCCATCATCGTTTCGGCAAGTAGAAGTACGGATATTCCTGCATTCTATGCCGATTGGTTTTTTGACCGCTTAAAGAAAGGTTACTCAGCATGGACTAACCCATTTAATGGTGTGAAGTCCTATGTGTCGTATGACAAAACTCGCTTTATCGTTTTTTGGTCAAAGAATCCTCGTCCGGTTCTTCCATATCTTGATTATCTCAAAGAAAGAAATATCAGGTGCTATATACAATACACATTGAATGATTATGAAAAGGAAGGATTGGAGAAAGTTCCTTCACTTTCAAATCGTATTGAGACATTCAAAATGTTATCTGATAAACTTGGTGCGAACGCTGTTGTTTGGCGTTTCGACCCGATGATTCTTACGGATGACATTACTATAGATGACCTTATTCATAAAGTTGAGAAGATTGGTGACCAGCTCAAAGGATATACGGAGAAATTGGTGTTTTCATATGCTGACATCAAGCTTTACAAAAAGGTTAAATTGAATCTTGAAAAGAATGGCATTCCATATCATGAGTGGGAAACTGCCCAAATGGAGGAGTTCGCTATGAAATTATCAAAAATGAATAGCGAAAGAAACTGGAATTTCCAGCTTGCCACTTGCGGAGAGCAGATAGATATTGATAAATATGGAATAGCTCATAATAGGTGTATTGATGGGGATTTAATCACTCGCTTGGCGTGGGACGATAAGGTGCTTATGGATTTTATGAAGGTTAAAATTCAGCAGATGCCGGCACCGTCATTGTTTGATGATGCACCATCATTACCTGATGGCGCAATTATTCTGCCACACAATCAATTCTTCCTGAGTGCTCACAAGAAGGATCCTGGACAAAGAGCCTTGTGTGGATGTATGGCAGCAAAAGACATTGGTGAATATAACACTTGTCCACATTTATGTGAATACTGCTATGCAAATACAACTAAGCAAATAGCTCTGGAGAATTGGAAACGTCATCAGCAGAATAAAAATGCTGATACAATAACTGGAAAATAATTATGCCAAATTTTATAGATATATTCAGAAGAAACGGGAATATCTCGTTTGTCGGTATGAGAAATGCTGCATTGGCACTTCTTCCTACTGATCGAACGAGTCGTAATAAGTTGTACCAGGATTTAGAGCGTGGAAAAGGCATATTGGATGATGAAGACCATCTTAATATGTATCTACATAGCTTTGGTAAAATGCACAAAGCGAAGCTTGAAACTACTTTTAGTAGTATTCCTGATATTTCTGGAATCTTCTCTGAAGAAGTGGAGATTTACGACTGGGGTTGTGGTCAAGGAACAGCCTCTGTATGCTTATTGGATTTTCTCCATTCAAAGAATATATCACCTAATATCAAGCATTTTTGCTTGGTAGAACCATCAACTGCTGCTGTCGAAAGGGCAACACAGGTTATAGAAAGTTTCAGTTCTGAATATTCTGTAAAGTCCATTACTAAGGATTTTGACTCTTTGAGTCCGGAAGATTTCAAAAAATCGAATATAAGAAAAGTACATCTTTTCAGTAATATACTCGATGTAGAAGCCTTTGACCTTGCACGATTCATTCACTTGTTCCAACAGCTATTCGGAAGTGATAACTATTTTGTGTGCGTCGGTCCATATTATAGTAACAACAGACGTGTTGATGAATTTGTAGCTGCTACATCACCTGACATTATGTATGCCACGATGAACAAGGAACGTGGTACATGGCAGGGTGACTGGACAATTTCAATGCGTATATTCTTCAAACATTTCGGCCATATTGAGACTGTTGAGAATATTCGTAAACGTATTGAAGATTCGCATAAGAAAGAACAGTTCTTTGCAGGATTTGTACTTGATGCAGTCGCAGAGGAATATAGTAAATCAGATAAGGCAGATAATGCAGAAGGACTTTATCGTTCTCTTTCAGCTTTCGATGTCAAATCAAATATACCTCTTGCTTATAATTCAAACACAGACTCCAAACTTGCAGTCTTGGCGAATATCATATCAAGAGGTTTGCCAACAAAGGCTCCGTTGTTATTAGAGAATACTTTTGCAGAGTTATTCCATATTTCAACCAAGCCAAAGGAAGGGGCAATACTTGATTATAAGTCCAATCATAAAGTTTTGGTGCAGGAAATTTACGAAGCCCTGCATATTATAGATCCTCGTTTCAATGTAGATTTCTATAATGGAGATATGCTTGACAGCTCCTTTGAGAAAGATTTTATTGAAAAATACTTGGAAGGTTCTCAAAGTGAATATCTGATTCAAGTTTTTGAGCCACAACGTAATCTTTCATCAATTGTAGATATTCCAGATAGAAAATTCAGCAAAGACCAACGAGTAGATTTCGCATTAGAGATTCCTTATGGTGATGCAAGAACCGGCTTCATTCTTGAAATGGACGGTCTGTGTTATCATTCTAATATATTCCGTCGAATTAACGATGAGCGACGTGACCGAATGGCTCTCAATGGAGGCTGGGACACATATCGTATTGAACAACTGAAAAATATGGCGTTCATGCAAAATTGGGAAAATGACGCTGCTTCAGTTGACTACTTAAAGATAATAAAGGCTAATTACAACAAGACACTGTCTGGAAATTGGTTGAACACTTTGCAAATAGTTCTTGCACCAATGGCTATTGCACGAGTTGAACGAATGTTAGTGGAAGCGATGATGTCTGGTGCTCTTAGTCTCGATAGTGATGTTTGGAATATTGCCATTGTTGAACGTGACATTCCATGTTCTGCCTTGGCTATAAAAGACCTTTCTGAGAAATATAAGTATTTATGTGAATTAGCAGGTTCATCAGATAAACTGCCGGAAATAAAGCTTCAGATTATATCAACAGAAGAGTTCAAACAATCTCCATTGCATTTGGGAAACCGTGTTGTTACTCAAATGCCAGAAGGACATTTTGACCTTTGCTTGGATATATCAATGTTGCTTAGAGACAACATTGACGCCCTGCCTTTGAATGTTGATGCAGATACAGTCTATCTTATTCGTTCCTCTCATTACAAGAAACGTGAACGCACAATCTGCGCTGCAGACAATATACAATATCCTCCGTTGGTTACAAAGGATGGCACAGGGTCTTATGTAAATATAAAGGAAAGGGAAGATGTCCTAACATATTTCCTGCGAGATATTTTCCGAAAGCCTTCATTCCGTCCTGGTCAGTTGCCTATTCTTAGCCGTGCTTTGGCTGATAAGACTACTATCGGATTACTTCCTACTGGTGGTGGTAAGTATTTGACATATCAGTTAGCTTGCATTTTACAACCAGGTGTTTCAATAATAGTTGATCCTCTCGTTTCACTTATGGTTGACCAGGTTCGGGGGTTGCGTGAAGCACGAATCGATGCTTGTGAATGTGTTAACAGTGGAATGGATGCCAAAGAGAAGGCTAAAAAACTGAATCTTCTGCAAAAAGGTTCTGTCTTGTTCATGTTCCTTTCTCCGGAAAGATTTATGATGGAGAACTTCCGTTCAAGTTTGCTTACCATGACCGAGAAGAATCATGTCTATTTCTCTTATGGAATTATCGATGAGGTTCATTGTGTATCTGAATGGGGGCATGATTTCCGTACTTCTTATCTCCACCTTGGACGAAACATGATAAATTTCATGAAAACGAAATCAGGTCGTCCATTGTCTATTATTGGTTTGACGGCTACTGCATCATTTGATGTTCTTGCTGATATTGAGCGTGAATTGACTCTTGGTGGAAACCTTACTATTGACAGTGAAACAATAGTACGTCCTGAGTCTGATTCACGTCCAGAACTAACATACCGTATTATTGAGGTCTTTTCTAATTTTGATGAATTGAGAGAGCCTAATGAGCAATTCTTGCTTAAAGCAAAATCAGATTGGGAACTTAAAGATGTTGTAGCAACAGCAAAGAAGAATAAGATGTATGAGCTACTGCATGAAATTCCTTCTGACATAGTGCAAGTCAATCAGCATGAGACTGAGAAAACAAGGGTTGCTCATATAGAGGACTTTTCTGCTGATGATTTCTATTCGACAGATAGTGAACAACACTATAATAATGCCGGTATAGTATTCTGTCCCCATGCGCATGGAACTTTCGGCGTAGAAGATAATGTCTGGGGAACCAGGACAGGTATCTCCACTGAATTGCAAAAGCATGAGCAGGATTTGTCTATGGGTACGTTTGTTGGTGGTGACAAGCCTTCTGGTGATATGAAGTCATTTAATGAAAATGACCAAAATCTGATGGTGGCCACTAAAGCTTTCGGTATGGGTATAGATAAGCCAAATATCAGATACACAATTCATATCAATCACCCTTCATCCATAGAAAGTTATGTTCAGGAGGCTGGTCGTGGTGGTCGTGATAAGAAGCATGCCATATCTTATGTGTTATATGATCCAACTGAATTCATTGAATTTACTATAGATAAAATAAATGATATTCGGTATATGATGCGAGAGGAAGACCCAACATGGCTTGAATGGCATATCAATAGATTTGTTCTTGCAGACGATATTCCTGCATTGTGCAAATATAATAACTGTACCAAAGAACAGACTGATAAGATTCTTGATATTATCAGAAAGCAGGGATTCCTGGAGAACATAGACAAGGACATTAACTTGTGGTTCCATAATAATTCTTTCCGTGGTCTATTCAAAGAGAAGGTCATTCTTGCTGAACTCACAGATAGGATTATCAATGCTAAGCCTACGCTTCTAACAGAGATTCAGGCAAAGTTGAGAGACGAAACAGGAAACGAGGATGTATGCTTAAAGATAGATACAAAAAAAAATGCAGTTAAAATCATTTCGGAAGAAGATAAAAACAGACAATACGGTTATATCTTCCTCGACACCTTGCGCCCAACATATAATTATCTGGGATTTGATTATAAGTTATGTTCGGATATATCTAATTGTTTGATTCAGATACTCCAATCATATGAAGATTATTCTGCTAAAGCACTTATGCGCCCATTGGAGGGAGAAGACAATATAACAGAAGGTATATATAAGGCAATGGAACATGCCGACGAAGACGGTAATGCCAGTGTTGTCGTTTCTTGGGAAAATAATGTTCAACAAGATTCTGAAGGCTTTGAAGCTTCAATCAAAAATGAGATCCTTGCTATATCAGAGGAACAGGGATGGCAAAACATCAATGAGGACAGATATGGTAAGTTGGATTTGAAAAAGATTGGCGATTTCAATGAGTTAATCGCTAAGATAGCCAGATGCTCTGGTGATACCAGATGGCTTCGCAATCATGCAAATGAAAGCATCTATAAGAGGATACGAATGGCTTTCTGTAAGAAAAGAGATAAAGACGATACAGATAAAGCCATATACAGAATGTGCTGCATAGGGCTTGTTGATGATGTGACTATTGATTATCTGTCACAAACATACGAACTTAAAATCCACAAACGCACTGATGAAGAGTTCAAACAGTATATGTTGAATTTCTTCCGTAAGTATTACTCTTTGGAGCAAGCACAGAAGAAGGTGGATGAAATTGACAAACAGCCAGGGCGCAATTATTTAGACCGTTGTTTGGGTTATTTAACTGCCTTTGTGTATGAATACCTCGAAAAGAAGCGTTATCGTGCCATCGAGGACATGTGTATAGCATGTGAGGACAGTATCATTGAACGTCAAGCAAATGGTAACGACGAATGGCTGAAAGAGTTTATTCATTTATACTTCAACTCTAAGTATGCACGAACAGGCTATGAAGTCAACGGAAAACCTTATTCCCTGAAGGATGATACAGATATAGAGGGAAAAGATGGATTCGATGTCGTTAAGAAGTATATTGAAATCATTGACCCTGTTAATGATAACTCTGGCAGTGAAGTGGATAATGTCAAACATCTGTATGGTGCGACCTTACTTTGTCTGAGAGCACATCCTGATAATGCTGCTTTGCAACTTTTGCTTGCTTATTGCATTACTTTCTTAGGTGCAGGAAATAACCAGACGCTGAAAAATAATGCTTATAACAATTATATTGAAGGCTTTATGACTTTATATAACAGAGATAATAAGCAGGTCTGGAGTGACATTGACACATTTACATCTTATCTTAAAGCCAAAGTTCGTAAAGATGATAAGTTTATCAAGCAGAACTTGGTTGACGATGGTAAGAAGACGATAACACTTTTTGTCCATGAGGATAAATTAAATGAAATAACAAAGAAATATCTAAAATAATTATATCAAAATGGCATACGATATTAACGCTACTTTGGAAAGGTTAGAACAGAACCTAAAGCAACTTGATTCTGCAAGAAAACAAGTTGAAACTACTGTTCAAGCAAGTGAAAAATTGCAAAATGCCGTTGCTGGTTATGTCGCTTCTATCAATTCCATTGTTAAGGAAATCAAAGAATGGGAGAAACAATTAGCAGGAGCACAGGTTGGAATTTCAGAAGAAGTGCAGAAATCAGTGGATAAAATGACTTCTGCTTGCGAGTCTATTACTTCCAAATTCACTTCTTCAGTCGATGCTTCTTTACTGAAATTTACTGAGCAGAATAACTTGTTGGCAGAAAGGGTTAAAGAACTTAATTCCCTTCGTGAGGAGATAAAAACTACCACAAAAGAGATTCAAACCATTAAAGAGTCTCTTTCTGCCATTTCCAAGGATTTGAAGGATTCTCAAAAGGGTCAAGATGACGCTATTGCATCAATCAAACAAAAGGTTGATGACCTTCCTTCCAAGATTAAGGAACATGCTGACAGCATTACTGAGAAGTTAAATCAATGGAATCAGGAGTTGAAAAACATAATCGAAGATACTACTCCTACGATAAAATCCATTGAAACAAAAGTAGATGCCGTTACCAATACGGTTAATGGCATACAGACTTCATGCAACACAATTAAAAGAGCCACAGATAATATAAATAACGAGATTAAGAATTTGCAAAATGAATTAGCGACTTCTTCCGAAGCTACGACTAAAGCAATTAACATCAATCGTTGGATTCTTATTGCCGGTATCATTATTCTTGCTGCTTTGCATTTCATTCATTAAACAGTAAACCGTAATTGTATGCGCAATCGTCCTATAGCAAAACTGATTAAATGGTTTGTCAATCGTGAGAAGGGCAAAGTAGTTGATGCACGTTCCGAGATTCAACGACGTTTTGCTTATCTTGACTGGAATGACCAGAAGAAAATCCTTTTGGCATTCCTTTTTTCCGGCAAAGCCGATCGCAAATGGGCATATAATGAACTGCGTCTTTTTTCAAAACATTATAATTATGAAATATCCTCTTATATCAGAATACATTGAATCCATTAAGCATTCTGAAGACAATTTTAATGAACTGAGCACCCTTCGTCCTGTTTATGATGAAGCTGGTGAGATAGTGATGTCTAGCGGTAACTTTGCGGTGGTATTCAAGATGAAAGATGAATCCTCTGGGAAGCTATATGCAGTGAAGTGCTTTTTGAAAGAGCAAGAGGGACGTGATATAGCATATCAGCAGATAACAGATGAATTGGAATATGTGTCATCAAACTATTTGTGCTCCATCAAATACTTCCAAAAAGAATTGTTTGTTGATTCTACAGTTTCTTCTGATACAGAATTTCCTGTATTACTCATGGACTGGGTAGAAGGAGTTACGCTTGATAAGTATGTTCATCAACACATATCCGATAAATATGCTTTGCAGCTTATCACATATCAGTTTTGTAGAATGGCTGCCTGGCTGATGTCACAAACATTTGCTCATGGAGACCTTAAGCCCGATAATATCTTAGTTACTGAAGATGGGGCCTTAGTACTAGTTGACTATGATGGTATGTACGTGCCCGCTATGCAAGGACAAAAGGCGCGAGAATTGGGCAGTCCTGACTATCGCCATCCATTGCGTACAGAAGATTGTTTCAATGAACATATCGATGATTTTCCATTGGCGCTTATTGGAATGTCTCTGAAAGCAATAGCTTTAGACACCTCTTTGTTGCAGAATAATGCTAAGTCAGATTCACTTCTGTTTTCAGAATCTGATTTCCAGAACATCGGTGAATGTCTGATGATGAAATCACTATGTGCTCTTTTGAATGATGCGGAATTTTCGAAATTATATGCTTTGTTCCTCTTGGCGCACTCACAGCAGGAACTGTCAGCCGTGTCATTTCGATTGTTTTTATTGAATAAAGATTGGGGATACCCCCCAAGACAAAAACAAAATTATTCACAAATTCAAATCACAAACGTTATTAAAAAAGTAAATGAAATTGCAGTTATTAATGACTTGTTACTCAGTGATAAATTGATAAAATGGAATGAGGATAATAATACATTCCGTGTTTCTTTGCGTATCACTTATACATCTTTGCCATCTGATAATGATAAAGGAGTTGATGGCTTGTTGTCATTAGCTAATTTTGAGGATACCGGCGCGGTTGTTGGAAAGACATATTCGTGTCTTATTAATTTCGATAGTCTACTAACTGACAAACACGACGAAAGAACGCAAAAGAAAGCTCTTGATGAACTTGTAAAAAAGTTCAAGGGAAAGAAAGCTCGTTTTTCTACTTTCGAATTCAGAATTTCGGAGTTATCAGGCGGCAAAGGAGAGTCTATCAACGATGGCACGCACACATATTCATCGCTTGCTAATACCTATTTGGGCAAAGTTGACGATGAAGATGCAGAGTTTAACAAACTCAAAGAGCGTATGAATGATATGCTTGATGACGATTTCGAGTTTGGCGAGGCAGGGCAAAACCAAAAGGTAGAAAAGCCAATTGAAGAAGTTCTTTCTACAAAAGCAACGGAAGAGGATTTAAAGGATGCTATTGAAGATGAGTATGGAGTTAAGTATAGTCGCGATGGGAAAAAGCTATTAAAGGCTTCTTACTCATTACGCGAGAAAGAATATGTTGTAAGAGAAGGAACAGAAGTTATTTGCGATGGTGCTTTTTTTTTCAATTATCTTCTAAGCGTCACCATTCCGAACTCTGTAACGAGCATAGGAAATGGAGCTTTTAGCTCGTGCTTTTCTCTGCAAAGCGTCACCATTCCAAACTCTGTAACGAAGATAGGAGAAGGAACTTTTAGTGACTGCTATTCTCTTCAAAGCGTCACTATTCCAAACTCGGTAACAAGCATAGGATATAGAGCTTTCTTGTCGTGCTATTCTCTTCAAAGCGTCACTATTCCAAACTCGGTAACGAGCATAGGAAAAATAGCTTTTAGCTCGTGCTATTCTCTGCAAAGCATCAACATTCCAAACTCAGTAACGAAGATAGGAAATTACGCTTTCTTACATTGCATGCATTTAGATGAGCCATCCCGACTACGACTAAAAGAATTAAATTGTACGTAAAATTAGGATTAAATATTATGAATATCAAAAGTAACAAAATAGTTTTGGCAGTTATTGCCGTACTAATGAGTGGATGCAATAACAATAAGGCGCATAAGGCGCATAATTCACTTGATTCAGATAGTTTAGCACAGTACCGCGATACTCTAATAGGGAAATTCAACGGAATAGATGTTGACACTCTTATATGTGAACCGATTGATTCCCTCTCTCCAAAAGAGGACGGAACGTATGGTGGTTGTCACTATAAATGGAGAGTTTACACAACAAACGGCACAGTCAAAGACCTTATCGTTGGACATACAGTAGGCATAAACTTTATAAAAGAGGGTGATTTAGACGGCAATGGCACAGAAGAATGGGGCTATGTCACACAATGGCCTACTTCCATGTGGATGCGCTATAATGCTTTCACAAACATCAATGGTGAATGGCAACATATTATTGAGCCAACCCCAATATGGATTCCACATTTAGACCAACAAGACAGTTTATATCACACAATCAGAGAAGAAGATATATTACAACCCTCAGAAAAATCAGATTTTATAAAAGTCAAATTTAGCGATGTTCGCAACAATGGTGAGGATTTTCTATTGATAGATACGCTAATACAAGTTAATCCAAGACTGTTCAAATAAGAGTGCATTTTTCAAGATTTTTCAGTTATACCTCAAATCAAAGGATAGTTTGAAGTTTCATGTTGAAGGCCTTGTGGAAAATGGAGGAGATGTTCCCGAATGGCTGAAGAACGGAGATTATGAGTTTGTGTATAACTATCTGGATGCAACTACTCTTTTGAAGGCATATTCTCCATACGTTTCTCTAGCGGCAATTAGTCGTGCTTCTGGAATAAACCAAAGTCTTTTGTCACACTATGTGAATGGTTTGAAGAAACCACGTGAGCAGCAGCGTAAACGTATTGTAGATGGTCTTCATAAAATAGGATCAGATTTGCAATCTGTTATGTGTGTATGATTTTAACAAAACGGATGTTTGAGGGATGTTGCCTAGCATCCGTTATATCATTTCGTACTTCCAGACCCTCATTTCATACATTTATCCCCCAACTTTCTATGCTGTTTCGGATAAATTCACTATCTTTGTCCCCCTG
>OGOV01002021.1_pt1 | contig 16227 bp, 18 predicted proteins | sample 1552711 | NCBI WGS metagenome assembly OGOV01 (sample SAMEA2580216, study PRJEB22360) | human gut metagenome | biome: human gut; feature: human-associated habitat; material: faeces | place: Denmark | collected 2008/2010 | reverse complement strand
GTCTGTTTTAGTTAAAGCTTTACTCATTTTCTTTATGTGTTTAGTAATGAATGATGTGTTTCAGTTATATTAGCAGATTGTTGTTTTGTCTTCTGTTTTCTTTAGAGCAAGTTTCTGGGCACTTTTGCTGGCCTTGGAGTTCTCTTCGAATTTTTCGTAAGCCTCAACAATGCGGGTTACCAGTTTATGACGGACAATATCTTTCTTGTTCAGCTCTACGAAACTGATTCCTTTTACTCCTTTTAGAATGCGGAGTGCTTGCACCAGTCCCGATGTCTGCGAGGAGGGTAGGTCTATTTGTGTCATATCTCCCGTAACAATCATCTTGGTGTTCATACCCATACGTGTCAGAAACATTTTAATCTGCTGGGTAGTGGTGTTCTGAGCTTCGTCTAGAATGACAATCGCATCGTTTAGCGTACGTCCGCGCATGAAGGCCAGTGGGGCAATTTGTATGATATTCAGTTCCATGTATTCCTTCAGTTTGGCAGCTGGAATCATATCCTGGAGTGCATCATACAATGGTTGCAGATAAGGGTCAATCTTGTCTTTCATGTCGCCGGGCAGGAAACCTAATTTTTCTCCTGCCTCTACGGCCGGACGGCTTAATATGATTTTCTTTATTTCTTTGTTTTTCAATGCACGGACAGCCAGCGCAATGGCCGTATATGTCTTGCCGGATCCGGCAGGGCCTATGGCAAAAACCATGTCATTCTTGTCGAATTCCTTCACCAGTTTCAGCTGGTTGGTGCTTCGGGGCGTAATGGGTTTTCCGGTAACGCTGTATACTATTACGTCGCCTGTCTTTTCGATAGGCGGTTTGTTACCTTTTATAATATCCAGAATGGCTTCTTCGTTCAGTGAGTTATAGCGTGCGCAGTGCTGTTCCAAAGCGAGGATTGCTTCTTCGAAAGCACACATTTCTTCTTCGTCCCCCATTACTTTGATGACATCTCCTCGTGCTACGATGCGAAGTTTAGGGAACAAGGCCTTGATCATTTGCATGTTGGCGTTGTTCACGCCGTAGAAAATAACCGGATCAATATCCTCTAGTACAATATGTTTTTCGATCATTCAGTTTGTTTTGATATGCTCGTTAGTCTTATTCTTCTGCAAATTTAATCATTCCTTTTTATCTGTACACGATATGTGATAAATTAATTTTTGCTTTCCGGATGGTAATTTACTGGTCGGTTTGCTTGAATTTTGAAAAGGAAGGGCCCTTTTTCTGTGTTTTCGCCAATATTTTTTATCTTTGCAGCTTTATAAATTATAGTAGGGAGAAGATTTGACAGGAAATATGAAAAGACTAATCGGAATAGCATGTATGATGACTATCGGAGCTGCTGCTTTACTGAGCAGTTGTAGTCATGAAGATAAATCGATAAAGCTGAATAATCCTCACAATATTCGTGGGGTAGTGAGTTATAAAAGAAGTTTTGGCGACTTGAATGATGTTCAGTTGTCGGCTGCACGGCGTATCGGCATACGTCCTATTTCGTCGCGTGAGGCAGCAGTAAATCTCGATGGCGATTTAAAGGAAATCGTTTCGGGTGAACATTATGACGTAGATTCTCTGACTCATTCCATTCCTTTTCTCGTTCCTCGTGCAGCTGCTTTGCTGGATACCATTGGGGTAAATTTCCTGGATTCGCTGGAAAAGAAAGGATTGAATCCTAATAAGGTAATCGTGACATCCGTATTGCGTACAAAGGATGATGTAAAAAAACTCCGCCGGACGAATGGAAATGCTTCGCTGAATTCCTGCCATTTTTATGGAACGACTTTTGATGTGAGCTGGAAGCGTTTTACGAAAGTAGAAGATCCCGACGGACGTCCGATGCAGGATGTAAGTGCAGATACATTGAAGCTGGTGCTATCGGAAGTATTGCGTGACTTGCGTGAGGCGGAACGTTGCTATGTAAAGTATGAATTAAAACAAGGATGTTTCCACATAACGACACGATAAAAAGTATGTTCAGATATTTCATTTATTTAGCTTACGACGGAACAAATTATCATGGCTGGCAGGTTCAGCCTAACGGGACCAGTGTGCAGGAAACGTTGACTCGTGCATTGATCACTTTCCTGCGTGACGATGCCATCGAGGTGACAGGAGCGGGGAGAACCGATGCAGGTGTACACGCCCGTCTGATGGTTGCTCATTTCGATATTGAATGGATGCTGGATTGCGATGTCGTGACCGATAAACTAAATCGTCTGCTTCCACCGGATATTGCTGTTTATCAGGTTCGGCGAGTCGTACAGGATGCACATGCTCGCTTCGATGCAACTTACCGTACTTATAAATACTATATTACTACCTGTAAGGACCCTTTTATCCGACATTATGCATGGAGAGTGTTTCAATCGCTGGATTTTGAGAAAATGAATGAAGCGGCACAGGTATTATTCGACTATACCGATTTTACGAGTTTCAGCAAATTGCATACAGATGTCAAGACGAACAACTGCCGCATCATGCAGGCTCACTGGAACCAGGCTGGACCATACGAATGGGTCTTTACCATTCAGGCCGACCGTTTTCTGCGGAATATGGTCCGTGCGATAGTAGGTACACTGGTAGAGGTAGGAAGAGGAAAGCTTACAGTAGAAGGCTTTCGGAAAGTGATAGAAGACAAAAACCGTTGCAGTGCCGGAACATCCGTGCCGGGAAATGCTTTGTTTCTGGTCGATATAGGCTATCCTGAAGATTTGTTTCTGAACGTCTGATCAGTTTTTTTCGGTCAGATACTTCCAGTACCGTACTGGCATATCCTTCTTATGCTTTACGGGATTTAGTCTTTCTTTGATACAAATAGATTTAAAATAGCTCTTCCAGAGTGTCTGGAAGAGTTTTTCGTCTTTATCCAGCAGGCTGTCGTCTAGTTTGCCTGTCAATAAATGAGTCTGTAAAGGATTGGAAAAGGTTATCTCGTCAACATTTTGTCCGTCATAGTAATAACCATATTTCCTTTTAACATCGTAGATAAGCCACTTCTGATCGGCAAACCGGTCGCGAAAATGATTGATTGTAAGTGGAAATACATCGTACAAAGGTTCCATGGCTCCGTAGTAAATGCCTTCGCTTGTCTTCTGGAACCGCATAAACTGAAGGATACGATAACGCTCATCGGCAACTTTTTTCCCCAGTTTTGTGACAGCAAGTATATCCGGGTCTGCAAAATTTGTTTCTATGGATCGTGGAGCATCCGTTATTTTCCGGATGTAACGAAACAGCAGCATGGCTATGTCCGGAGCTTCAGACAGCCAGCTGTAAGTCAGTGTGGTCAAGGCTCCTTTTGAAAGTTTCCGGACAAGCAATTTCCATACTCGTTCCGCCTTTTCATAATCGGTCACTACCGTATAAACTTCGTCGTAAAAAAGCGGGAGAGGTTCTCCTGTCTTAAAAATAGAGTCGGGAAACGACTTACGGCTGTATGCATCGAATACAGCCGTAAGTAATCCCTCGAATGTCTGGTCATATAGAAATATGGTCATGACGTTCAGTTCAGCATCTTATTTTACATCCTCCAGAATGATAGAGTAACCCGCTTCAAAGCTCTTGCCCGGAGCAAGGTGCTGCATCCATTCCCGGTCTTTGAATTCTCCTTCGTAGCCTACACTGTCGCAACGTCCGTACCACGGTTCGATACAAACGAAAGGAACATTGGGATGTGCGACGCTAGGCGACCATATAGCCACCAGCGGACTGTTGAATTCCAGGCTAATATAGGGCTGTTGTTTCTTGTCGAGCAGTGTAATCTTTTTCAGCTGACTATTGTCGAACATGTACGTGTCGCATGCAAACGTATCGCTTCTTAATTCCATCAATCCGTCGTGTAAAGTCAGGGTGTGACGTTCAGACGAAACGCATCCCTTTTCTGCCGGTGAAATGTATTCCAGTGTTTTAGTCTTTTTCCCGAAATCAAGGAATCCTCTTTCACTGGTTTCAGGGGTCAGGTCACGATAATAAAATGCAGGATGAGCACCTATCTGGAAATGCATGACTTCGCTGCCTGTATTCTGTACGCTCCACATAACTTCAATGCGGTTGCCTTTCAGACGATAGCCAATTTCGAGGACAAAGGGGAAGGGGTAGAGCTTCAGTGTCTCTTCATTGCTTTCCAGCGTATAGATAGCTGCATTTTCTTCCTCATACGTCAGCTGGAAATCCATGTCGCGGGCAAAACCGTGCTGTCCCAGTGAGTAGGTTTTTCCTTCGTGGCGATAAATGTTGTTCCATACCCTTCCTACGATAGGGAACAAAACCGGAGAATGTCGTCCCCAGAACTGAGGGTCTGCCTGCCATAAATATTCGGTTTCGTTTGCGCAGATGCTTATGAGTTCCGCACCATGGTCGGCAATTTGAATAGTGATTTTATCATTCGATAGTTCTTTCATACGCTTGTGTTTTTATTGACAATTTATTAATGTTGCGATTCTGACCGGTAACTGTAGTCATCCCGTTAGAATACGCCATTCAAAAATAGTAATTTTATAAGTTGATAAGTATAATTTTTAGACTTATTTTTGTGTGTAGGTTATTTTTACATACATTTGTCAAGCTATTAAAACGTTAAGAGAGAATATGGCGCGTAAGTTATACCTTATTATAATATATAGTTGCATTTTAGTCGCGTGTACGTGTTGTCATCCTGAGAGAAGGAAAAGTACATTGTCTATCGATACGGAGGTGCAGATTAAGGAACGACTGGATTCGTTGCTGGAAGCCGATCCGGCAAAGGCTTTATCGGGAATGGATAGTCTGCTTCCCCATTTGAAGGATAGCATTTTATATTATGGAGGTATAGTTTTCAAGGCAAAGGCTTATATGCTGATGTCAAAACCGGAAGATGCTGACAGAATGTTGAAACTTGCTGCCCGGTTTTGCTCTTCCGCCGGACAAAGCGAAAGTGAACTGGCTTTACGTGCATCGGTCTATAATATGGAGGGGAATCAGCTGGCACGCCAGACGAAATTCGATTCTGCACGTGTAAAATTTCTTCAGGCATACCGCTTGTATGCTGGAACCAGTGAGAAGCTGAGGCAGTTCAATGTCATGCTGAATCTGGCGGATGCATACATCCGTGAAGGACATTACGACAAAGGAGCTTTATGGTACCATTCATCGCTGGCACTTGCCGATACCTTGGGGCTGCCCGAAAAGCAGTGTTTCCCGGCCTATTATGGATTGGGTCAGGTTTATATGGAGTTGCGCGACTTTGCCCAGTGTGACCTTTATTTCGACCGTGCCGGTAAGTACTATGAAAGCATGAAGCCTTTTGAGAAAATTATTTATCTCAATAACCGTGGTAATTCCTATTATTTCCGTCAGGATTATAAAACGGCGCTGGAATATTTCCGCCGTTCTCTTGCTTGCGCTTCTGCGCATTCCGAAATGGAGTACGAGCGTAATTTGACAATGATTAATCTGGGCGAAGTTTTTCTCTTGATGAATCAGACCGATTCTGCCTCTTACTACCTGTCGAGATGCTATAAGTTTTTCCAAAGAATAGATAATAACAGTGCACTTTATTATATCGATACGCAACTTATTGAACTGGCTCTGAAGGAAGGCAATCTGCCTTTGGCGCAAAAGCGCTTGAAAGAGGCCGTAGTTCCCGCCTTTGTTGAACCGAATATGGTGCATATACGCAATCGCTACTTGCAGCATTATTTCGAAGAAAGTCAGGATTTTCGTCAGGCATATTATTATTTGCGCGAGAACAGTCGGATTGATGATTCCATCCGGAGCGAGCGTATCAAAATGCGGGCACAGGAATCTGCCCTGAGGTACCGTCGTGACAGCACGTTGATGAATAAAGAGATTCTTATTCAACAAGCAGAGAATAAGGTCCTCCTGCTGCACCAGTGGCTGTATATAGGCGGACTGGTTGTGTTGCTGCTTATTGTCGCTGCTGGAACATGGCTGGTATACCGTCATAGAAAACGGGATATGGAAGAGATGAAGATGCGTACAGCAATTACTTCGTTGCGGCTTAAAAATATTCGTAACCGCATTTCCCCACATTTCATATTTAACATATTGGGCAGGGAAATCAGCTCTCTTAAGAATAAGGAAAGCAATGTACATTTACATGAACTTATCAAGCTGATACGACGTAATCTTGAGCTGACGGAAAGTATGACGGTAACTCTGGCCGATGAGCTGGATTTTGTCAAGACTTATATAGGGCTTGAAGAGCGTGTCTTGCAGCCTGGTTTCGAAATGCATATCGATATTGCTCCGACGTTAAATCCTCAGGAAGTAAAGATACCGGTTATGCTGTTGCAGATACCCGTAGAAAATGCAGTCAAGCATGCATTGGTAGAAAAAGAGGGCAGGCGTATGCTTTGGGTAGAGGTGAAGGACTGTGACAGGTATATTGAGGCCGTGGTACGCGATAACGGCGGAGGGTTCCGGATAGCGACAGGCAGCAGTTATGGTACAGGTACAGGGATGAAAGTACTTGCACAGACCATTCAGTTGTTTAACTCCTATAACCGCGACCCGATTATGATGACAATTGATAATGTTAAGATAGAAGATAGAGAAGAAACAGGTTGTGAAGTGAAATTTATCATTCCGGTAGATTATTCATATCTGTTAAGAAGAATAAAGGATATTAGTTTATGGAGAAGATTTACAGAACGATTATTATTGATGACGAAGAGAGTGCGATAGATAATCTGTGTTTGGAGCTGCAACGTTATACTTATATTTCGATAGAGGGGAAAGCACGGAATGGTGCTTTAGGAATAAAGTTGATAGAAAGATTACGCCCGGACCTTGTTTTTCTGGATGTAGAGCTGCCTGATATGCGAGGAATGGACGTGGTAGCGAAGCTGGAAGGATATATTTCGTGGAATATGAATGTTGTGTTCTATACGGCTCACGATAAATATGTAATTGATGCCCTTCGGGCAAAAGCCTTCGATTTCCTTTTGAAGCCTGTCGACTCGAAAGAACTCCAGACAGTACTGTCCCGTTTGTGTAAGCGTGAATATAATGTACAGAATTACGTTCCACCGGTATTACCCGATACGGGAAAGCCTTTTGTCGTGACTACTCCGATTGGTGATTTGCGTTTCTTGCATACTTCGGAGATCGGTTATTTCCGTTATCAGTCGGCACGTAAAATTTGGGAAGTGGCACTAACCAACGGAACTTTTCTTCCGCTGAAACGAAATACCACAGCCGAGCAGCTCTGTGCTTACGACAAGGCTTTCGCTCAGATACATCAGTCGTATATCATCAATATGCACTATCTGGTCATGGTACAGGACAACCGCTGTATTATGTATCCTCCTTTCAATTCACTGGAAGAAGAACTTCAAGTGTCGAAGAAATACAGAAAGAAATTGATAGAATGCTTTTATCAGCTTTAAGCAAGTTTAGAAGGTCACAGACTTGCTTATTTCATTGATGGAAATTCGTTTCTGCCGGATTGCATGGGGATGTATATTCCGGCAGAACATGGCGGTGCTGCATGTTTCTTTTGTCTTTATTATTTTGTTGTCTGCAAGTTTGCATAAAAATGTCCCGACGTTTTTTTAGAATTTGTACAAATTCCAAAATCTTTTGTACAAATTTTGAAGGAATGTGGCGAGGCTTTTCCTGGAAGCTCTCGCCATGTAGCAGTCTTTGTCGAGAATCTGACAGGTTAATTCTGATTAGTTTGATACCGGGATTTTTGTTTTGTACAAAAATCTTGCCCAGGTTCCAATTGTTTTTTTTCATTTAGTAGCGTATTTTGATTGCTTAGTACCGGATTTGCTCCATTTAGTACGGTGGCGCCGTTTCCGTTCACTTTTATAAATTGGGGATTCTTTAAATTTGCATTAGAAACCAAACAATAAAAGACGACTATGTGGACAAGTTTATTTAGAAAGGCACTGTTCATTGCAGGGGGATTATTTTTTATAGAAACAGTGCATGCTCAGTATTTACGCACATCCTATTTTATGGAAGGGACAAGTTCACGTTTGCAATTGAATCCCGGGTTGCAGCCTACGATTGGGTATTTTGATATACCTATATTGGGCTCTTTCAATATAGGAGCATCTTCTAATGTGCTGGGTACGGGTGATATTATTAGTATACTCGATTCTGGTTCCGATTTGTTCTCGAATGATGACTTGTATAATCGTCTGGAAAATGATAACAGATTGAACGTAAATCTGAATACAGATATTCTTTCGTTCGGCTGGTATAAAGGGAAAGGCTTTTGGAGTGTAAATGTTGGACTACGGACGGATATAGGTGCTTCCGTACCGAAGAATATGTTTGAATATTTACGTAATGCAGACCGTTTTAATATTGAAAATGGAGTTCTTCAAGGGAATATCTCAAATATGAATTTTGATGTGAATGCCTATGCTGAAGTAGGCTTGGGATATTCTCGTCCGGTTACCGATAAGTTAACTGTAGGTGGGCGTGTAAAAGTTTTATTAGGTATAGCTCATGCCGAAATGCATGTTGATGAGTTTGCAGTTGATATGAATATTCCTCAGAATCCAGAATATCCGGAGAACTGGACGGGCTCTTATGGTGGCAGTACGACAGCACGTGCTCATATCATGACTTCGATAAAAGGAGGGGGACTGAGCTTTTCTGATTCTCGTGATGGCTATGGAAATGTTATCAGAAAAATCGATGGCTTTGATTTTGACGGCGGGGGATTTGGAATATCCGGTACCGGTTTTGGAATTGATTTAGGTGCCAGTTATGCATTGCTTGATAATTTGACGCTTTCGGCATCTGTTCTTGATTTGGGATTTGTAAACTGGAAAAGTGGGTCGACTACAGTTGCGTCGATAGATGAGAACACAAAAATTGAAATAAATAAAGATAATTATCAGGAATATCTGAGTGGTGACTTCCTGAATCTGGAACGTTTTAATCTGGTCGAGGATAAGGAGGCTGCTTCTTCTTATAAGACGAAATTATCTTCAACCTTTCTGCTTGCCGGAGAATATGCTTTTCTAAATAATATGATAAGTGTAGGAGCTATGTATAGTGCACACTTCGTAGAGCCTAAGACGCTGAGTGAACTTACTCTTTCGGCAACTGTACGTCCGAAAAGTTGGTTTAATGCAGCAGTTAGTTATTCTCCTGTTCAGGCAGGCGGCAAGTCATTTGGCGTTGCCTTGAAGTTAGGTCCTGTATTTGTAGGTACGGATTACATGTACTTTGGAAGTAATTCGAAGGCAGTGAATGGCTTTATTGGCATATCAATACCGATGGGGGGAAGTAAACCCTCGTCTGATGAAATTTGAAATTTAATGTAGTGATATATTAAAATTTTAGTTGGTTGATTTTTTATAGGAGAGGCTGTAACTCATTTCATAATTCTTTTTTCTTTGTCTGTCTTGGCGGGAATTATGAGAATGAGTACAGCCTTTTATCTGTTGATTATGAATTTCAGATTTCTTTGAGGAGAGTACCGTTTAACTCGTAGACAGATACTTTACCGTTTTCGTATACGGCAAATGTAGGGAGATTTCCTCCTTTGGGAAAGGTGACTGATCCCGTATTGCATACGGTTAGGTTATTCTCTTTTTTCTCCAGCTTCCAAAGATGGGTATGTCCATAAAACAAATAGTCATGTTTCCCTTTGGGGAGCTTTTCTTCGTTGTAAATATGCCCGTGTGTCAGGAATAATCGTTTTCCATTGTCTACAATCAAGGCATAATCCGCTAGAATAGGGAACTCCAGCAGCATCCGGTCTACTTCAGAATCACAGTTTCCACGTATGGCAATGATGCTGTCGGCCATTTCGTTGAGGCGGGCAGCTATTTCTTTGGGATTGATACCCTCTGGAATACTGTTGCGGGGGCCGTAATTTAATATATCACCCAATATCAGCATCATGTCGCAGTGTTGCTTCTTATAGAAGTCCAGAACTTTTTCTAAGGCTGGCAGTGAGCCGTGAATGTCGGAAACAATTAAATATTTCATAAATAGGTTTGTTTTTATAAGTTTTCGCAAAAATAAGAAGATTCTTTAAAAACATACGGATGTCTTTTCTGTATTTTCTATTCATTCATTGCGTATTGGTCAATGTATCATTTTTAATTGTTTACTGATACTCTGTATACTTTTGGAATAAAGTGTAGAATTATTCTCTTTTTGTATATATTTTTTTTGAGCTTTATTTGTGTTTGTTAACTAGAAATGTGTAATTTTGTATCAACAAAACGATGAAACTATGTGGATTAATACACTCAAAAAAATGGTCTTCTTCGTAGGAGGATTATGCGTTGCAGGGGGAGTGCATGCCCAATATCTTCGTACCTCTTACTTTATAGAAGGAACTAGTGCACGCTTGCAAATGAATCCGGCCCTACAGCCAGTGCGCGGATATGTCAATGTCCCTATTCTTAATACGTTTATAGGAGCTTCTTCGAATGTGTTAGGCTTGCAAGATATTATCGACGTGCTTGACTCTGGAAGAGATTTGTTCCCTGATGACGATTTGTACAACCGACTGGAGGAGAATAACCGTTTTAATGTGAGGGCAAATACAGACCTTTTCTCTTTTGGCTGGTATAAAGGAAAAGGATTTTGGAACGTTGATGTCCGATTGCGTACGGATGTTTCTGCTGCCATACCTAAAAGTATGTTTGAATATTTACGAAATATTGCGAAGTATTCACAAAGTATAGGTAGTATTGATGCGAGAGGTCGGAATGCCGGTGTGGCGACGAGGGGAACAGTGTTCCAGAGAACTGTTTCTGGAGTAAACTTTGACGTGAATGCTTATGCGGAAATAGGAGCAGGATATTCTCGTCCGATTAATGAAAAGTTGACTGTGGGTGGTCGTTTCAATTTGTTGCTCGGTATTGCGCATACTGATATGCAGGTTAATGATTTTACATTGAGGGCTGATGTTGCGGATGATATCTATCAGTCCAGGGTTTATTCTAAAACTGATGCAGATGTAAAGACAACCATGAAAGGTGGTGGATTGAGTTTTGCTGATGTAGACGATGGAAATGGAAATACTATCCGTCAAGCAAGTCGTTACAATTTTGATATGGGCGGTTTCGGCATATCAGGTATTGGTATGGGAATTGATCTCGGTGCAAGCTATAAATTGCTGGATAATGTAACACTTTCGGCTGCTATACTTGATTTAGGATTTATCAGATGGAATAGCGGCATGACTACTGTAGCTTCCAGCGATGAAAATGTGGAAGTCGATATTAATAAGGATAATTACATGAATTATCTGAGTGGCGATTTTATGGATTTGAGTCGTTTTAATATGGTAGAAGACAAGAATGCGGTTTCTTCATATTCTACCAAGCTGTCTTCTACATTTTTACTTGCAGGCGAATATAAACTTATGGACGATAAACTAAGTTTAGGTGCAATGTATACTGCTTATTTCGTAGAGCCCAAAACTTTGAGTGAGCTGACATTATCGGCAACACTTCATCCGAAGAAATGGTGTGATCTGGCACTTAGCTATTCGCCTATTCAGGCTCTAGGTAAGTCTTTCGGTCTTGCCTTTAAGCTGGGACCGGTATTCTTTGGTACTGACTATGTTTATTTTGGCAATAATTCAGCGGCTTCGAATGTATTCTTTGGTGTATCTTTCCCGATAGGGAAAAAACGTGAAGGTATTTGAAAGAGTCGTTTCTGAATAAAAACAAGCGAGCTCTCTAATTCTCACAGAAGAATAGAGAGCTCGCTTGTTTTGTTATAAACGTGAATATGAATTGTTTATATATTAAAGGTACTAATATACCAGGCATACATTATCGATCCACAGTTTATTTCCTGGAGAACCCACGAAGGCTCCTCCCAGACTGGAGGTAAACTGTAATATGAGATGCGTCGGTGTTTCATCGGCGTCAGCCCATCCATTTTCTTGTATCAGTACGCTTTCTCCTTTGCTGTTTCGTGCATAATAACCACCTACGCCTAATTTCATAAGATCGGCTTCATAGTCAGGAGTGTGTGTAATGTCACCATATTGTATTTCATAAGTAGCTTTGTCTTTCCATCCTTCTGTCTTGCTGTAACGTACGACGGCTGTTCCTACGCGTTTAGCAATGATATTTCCGTTAGCGTCTTCTGTGCGTTTCTGAAGCAGGCAGGTCATGATGGCGCAATCTTGTCCCGGTACGGTGCTTTTGCGGCTGAAGCCTGTCTGCCGGATACGATTAGGTTCTCCTGACATCTGTACTTTGTAGTCGTAGCGGATAGCTTTGGGACAAGATGTAAACTTCACACCGGAATTGAGTGCTTTTTCTCCATCTTTCGTACCGGTGATAGGTTCTTTCATGTCGCCTAAAAACATAGATCCTGAAGCAAGTACCGTAATGTTTACCAGTCCCAGTACTTTTACACTTTCAATGTGCGTTTCCAGGCGGGCACAATATCCGTTGCCACGACGTTCGGGATATACGCTGGTATTGGTTTTGACAATTCCCATGACCTTAGCCATGACATTAGAGTTTCCCCATGGAGAACCACCTTGATTGACATAGGCTTCGTTTCCTTCAATGACTTTGGTAGGACCTAATTCATATAATAATTTGGTATCACCTCCAATGACTCCCGATTCATGTATCTTGCGTGTTACCCATTGGTCCATGTTTCCATATTTCAGTGGCACCACTTTTTCTTGTGCCTGTGCAATAAATGGTAAAGCTACGAAAGCAAGTGCAGCTGTAAGTCTAATTTTCATAAATTCTATGTTATTGTTTTTATCGGGCAAAAGTACAAAAAAAAGCGATAGTCTAAACACTATCGCTTTGAATCTGTTTTATAGAATAATATTTCTGACGTATCGGCAATATTATTAGAGCTTATACAGTAACCATGCACCCTGAAAATCTTTGCGGTTAGGGTATTTGGCTTTGAAAGCATCTCTTGCGCGTGCAGCTTCTTCGTGTGTATCGTAAGATTCTACGATAACGCGGTACATGTTGTTTTGTGCATTATACACTACTTTAGCATTATAGCCTTCGTTATCCATTTGTGATTTCAGACCTTCGGCATTTGATTTCACGCCAAAGCTACCGCATACGACACTATAAGCTTTCAGGCCGTTACCTGAAACCAGCTCTACTTTTTCTTCACGAACCGGAGCAGAAGAAACAGGAGCAGTTTCTACTGGGGTTACGACTTCGGCAGGAGCTTCTGTAGTAGTACTAGCAGCCGAAGCGTCAGCCAATTCTTGCTGTTTAGCTTTCTCGTACGCCTTTTTGTAAGCACTTTCACTTGATTTACAGGAAGAGAACGCCAAAGCGACGCATAATCCCATTCCTAATACAACGATCTTTTTCATGTTGACTGAAATTTATTTAAGTTTATGTTCAAATCCACTTTGATTTTACCTGCAAAAGTAGTAATATAAAAGCAGGTAAGTATAGTCACGATATTAAAATCTGTTAATATTGGGCGGTTATTGACATAAGAAAAAGTTTTTACGTCTAAAAGAAATAATATTTCAAAGATTTTCCTATATTTGTAAATGTAATAACAATAAAGACCATACTTATGAAAGCATTAAACGTTGTAGCTGCATTCTTGGGTGGAATGGCACTGGGAGCAGCAGCAGGTGTATTGTTTGCACCTGAAAAAGGTGAAGATACTCGTCATAAAATCGCAGAACTTTTGCGTAAAAAGGGTATCCGTTTGAACCGTGAGGAAATGGATGATTTGGTAGACCAGATCGCATCGGAAGTAAAAGATGCAGAATAAACTGATTATCGACAATGGAAAGGCAGACTTTTACAGAAAAAGCAAAGTCTGCCTTTTCTTTATTTAAAACAATGCCTATGTTTGCTAATGACAAAAGTATAGACACTCTGACTGAGCTTTTTCGGGAAGTCAAAAATTATCTGAAGCTTCAAGGAGAGTATACAAAGCTGGATTTGGTTGAAAAGCTTACGATTTTACTTTCTACGCTGACGCTTATATTTATTCTTATCATTTTAGGTACGATGGCTGCCTTTTATCTTTCTTTTATGCTGGTGTATGTATTGGCATCGGCTACAGGAAGTTTAGTTGCCGGATATGCGATCATAGGTGGGGGACTGATATTAATAGCCTTGATTGTCTATAGATTGCGCAAGCGGCTTATTTTTCAACCTATGGTGAATTTTTTGGCAAGATTATTCCTGGATAATTCTTCCAATTCACTTTAACACTTAAGAATGAGGAGTATGGCGATGAACACAGAACAACAAGTTTCATATAGTATAGAAGGAATCAGAGAACGCAGGCTTGCTAAACGGGAGGAATTGAAGCTTTCTAAGGAGCGCATGCAAGATTTGACACAGCAACTTTTTGCCCCACAGCAAGGTAAAAACAAGATAGACAGCTTGATGCAGCAGGTAAACATGGGAATTGCTGCATACGATGGATTGATGACCGGCATAAAAATATTACGCCGGGTACGAGGCTTTTTCGCGGGGAAAAAGAAAAGGCGCTAATCTATTAATAAAAAAATATGGTAGTGTGTATCCTGAAGTACGGGGGTAAGAGGGAAGTATCCTTTTACGAGCTTCTCGTTCTGTAGGTGTACAGGATGAGTAGCTTTTAGTTGACGATACATATCGAATGCTTCTCCATCGGTGGTGTAATGCTCTACTATATATTTACCTTTGGCCTGTGGATGGATATACCGGCTGAAAATGATATGGGAAACAATACCCATGTTCATGCGCAGGTTGATTTCTACACAAGGATGAAGGCTGTATCCGTTGGACGTGTGGCAAATCATCATGTCGACGCCCAAGTATCCCTGATAGTCTTTGCCTAACAATAGTGAAAGGTTCTTTTCTAAGGTCTGGCAGACCGAATGGAGAATGGTGATCGGAATATATTGTGACAGATCTTCCTCTATGTGCTCATCTGATAATAGTATATTGGCTTTGTAGTTGCCGTGAGGGTCGGTTTCGAACAGGGAATAGCCTACAAAATGGATATTTCCTCCTTCTGCATAAAACTCCATGGCAAAATCTTTCTCCTTGTTATATAGAGGTTCTACCATTATTTCCTTTTGTACGCGTAAGGTACGCGCCAGCCAACCTTCGACAGACGGAGTCCAATTGGTTGGTGAGATGCGAACAAGCCCTCTTCCGCTGCCAGACCAAGGAGCTTTTAATATACATTCTCCGATAGAAGAAACCAATTCTTTGACTTGTGTGATTGAGTTGCATATAGTTGCCTGTCCGCATAAATGGTTCATGGAAGGAAAAGATTCTAGGACTTCCACACAGCGTTGTCGTCCGGATAGGAAACGTAACTTTTCCATCTGTTCGTTCGATAATAAATATTGGGAAGAAATGCCGGCCATTTGTAAAGCATGGAGTAGAGAAGGATTCCATCCCCATGGGCGATAAGGCACATTTTCCCATGAGCTACTCCATTCTACTTGTGGAATCAGTTCCGGAAAGGGACATTGTTCTTTGAGCAAATCTGCCTGTGAAAGTGAATCTAGTTTGATTATGTTTCCCTGAGGGGCATACCATGCAGGCAGTACCGATAAATCCTTTGACATTTGGGTTATCTCTGTTGGTGCTTTATAATAAGGTGTGAAATTGGCCAAAGCCATATCGTTTTCAGGATTAAAGAGATAGATTTCTTTTATCATAGATGCCTGTTTTTTACGTTCGCAAAGTTAGCGTAAAAAAATAATATTTTGTCAACTCCAGTTTGCAAATTGAGGAAGTATTACTATATTTGCAGCGAAGAAACGGAATTTCATGGAAGTATTTTACAGAACACATAATTATTTGGTTGAACATACCAATGCCCCTGTGCGACGCGACCTGATGGATGAAATAGACTGGAGTGCTCGTCTGATAGGAATTAAGGGGACTCGGGGAGTTGGCAAGACGACTTTTTTGTTGCAGTATGCGAAAGAAAAGTTTGGTTTCGACCGTTCATGTTTGTTCGTAAACATGAATAATTTCTATTTCTCTCAATATAGTTTGGTAGATTTTGCGGGTGAGTTTGTCAAGCGCGGAGGAAAAGTGCTATTGATAGATCAGGTGTTTAAGTTGCCGGACTGGAGTCATGATCTCCGTATATGCTATGAGCGTTATCCTAATTTAAAGATTGTTTTTACGGGCTCGTCTGTCATGCGTCTGAAAGATGAGAATCCCGAATTGAACGGGATTGTCAAATCGTATAACCTGAGAGGATTTTCTTTCCGTGAATTTCTGAACTTACAAACTGGGAACCATTTTTCAGCCTAC
>OGOV01002005.1_pt1 | contig 16362 bp, 14 predicted proteins | sample 1552711 | NCBI WGS metagenome assembly OGOV01 (sample SAMEA2580216, study PRJEB22360) | human gut metagenome | biome: human gut; feature: human-associated habitat; material: faeces | place: Denmark | collected 2008/2010 | reverse complement strand
GCTTTGTTATGTCAGCTGACCATGCAGGCTGCCGGCGTGCAAGCTATAGTAAAAGGAATCGTAAAGGATACACAGGGAAATCCTGTGGCAGGAGTGGTGGTGACAGACGGAAAGAATATGACGATAACCGATCATCGGGGTATGTATTTGTTGGATACCGATCCGGTTCGTCAGCCAATGGTTTACATATCGACTCCAGCCGACTATGTACTTCCTGAAAAGAATGGAATTGCTGATGGCTTCTATCGCTATCAGGATGCCGGTAAAACGGAAAATCAATGCGACTTTATACTTCAGAAACGGGAGAAAAAGACGGATGAATTTGTCTTTATTCCTATTTCAGACCCGCAGGTAAAGAATGAAAAACAGTTGGAACGCTTTCGTTCGGAAACAATCCCCGACTTGGTGTATACGGTCGATTCGCTGAACGTTCCCGAAACGATCGGCATGCAACTGGGTGATTTGGTGTGGGATGCCATGAATTTGTATACGCCTTATCGGACTACGATTTCCGATCTGGGACTGACCATGTTTCAGGTAATGGGAAACCATGACTTTAACTTGCAGTATGCCGATATGGAACGTACGGCAGAACCGGCGAAAGGATACGGAGAGAAGAACTATTATGAAATGTTCGGTCCTACGGATTACTCTTTCAATGTAGGAAAAGTGCATGTCATTGCCATGAAGGATATCGATTATGAAGGCGGTAAGAAATATACAGAACGCTTTACCGAAGAACAACTTGAATGGTTGAAGAAGGATTTAAGCTATGTGCCCGAAGGGACTACTGTCTTTTTGAATGTTCATGCTCCGGTAGCGAATACGACGGTGGAAGGGGGAGATAATGTGCGTAATGCCAATGCTTTGTTCCGCATCTTACGACCTTATAAGGCTCATATCTTTTCCGGACATACGCATTTCTATGAAAATACACTTCCGGCAGCCGGAATATACGAACATAATATCGGGGCTGCTTGTGGAGCCTGGTGGGCAGGTGATGTAAACCGTTGCGGCGCTCCTAACGGATACTTGGTCGTAACCGTGAAGGGGGATGATGTAAAATGGCGGTATAAGGCAACCGGCCGTCCGGCAGATTATCAGTTCCGTCTTTACAAGCCCGGAGAATTTGAAACACAGAAACAATATGTTGTTGCCAATATTTGGGATTGGGATATAGCATACACCGTAAACTGGTACGAAGACGGCGTGCTGAAAGGTGCCATGCAACAGTTTGACGATGAGGATCAGGACTATCTGAATATGGAAAAAGGAGAGCGTACCGGTTACCATACTCGTCATTTGTTCCGTGCTTGTCCTTCCAGTCAGGCAAAGAAAATAAAGGTTGAGGTAAAGAATATATTTGGCGAAATTTTTACACAGGAAGTAGAATTGTAGAAATACCTGTTTTTTATTTTGATGATTCCCCCTTTCAGTCTGCGTGAAGATAGAAAGGGGGACTGTTTTTTCTGGCAGTTCTGTCTGGCAGAGTTCGTTATCCGTTGAGGACGATGCATAAAAAGAGTGAAAACTTATTCTTAATACGAGGGATATTTTGTACTTTTGCATGTTGTAAAGCATGCACTCGATATATCAACTTTTAAACAAAATAATATTATGGCTAAGAAAGCTCTTTTAATGATTCTTGATGGTTGGGGATGTGGCGACCACAAGAAAGATGATGTGATCTTTAATACTCCTACTCCGTACTGGGACAGTTTGCTGGCAGAATATCCGCACTCACAGTTGCAGGCCAGCGGCGAAAACGTAGGTTTGCCTGATGGTCAGATGGGTAACTCTGAAGTTGGTCACCTGAATATCGGTGCCGGACGTATCGTTTATCAGGACTTGGTAAAGATCAACCGCGCTTGTGCCGACGGTAGCATCATGCAGAATAAAGAAATCGTTTCTGCTTTCTCTTACGCTAAGGAACATGGAAAGAATATCCATTTCATGGGATTGACTTCAAACGGTGGTGTACACTCTTCACTGGATCATCTGTTCAAGTTGTGCGACATCGCTAAAGAATACGGACTGGAAAATACATTTATTCACTGTTTCATGGATGGTCGTGATACAGACCCGAAGAGTGGCAAGGGCTTTATCGAACAGCTGACTGCTCACTGTGCACAGTCTGAAGGTAAGATTGCTTCTATCATCGGCCGTTTCTACGCAATGGACCGTGACAAACGTTGGGCTCGTGTAAAAGAAGCTTACGATTTGCTGGTAAACGGTGTAGGTAAGAAGGCTACCGATATGGTTCAGGCTATGCAGGAATCTTACGATGAAGGCGTAACCGATGAATTTATCAAACCGATCGTAAACGCTAACTTCGACGGTACAATCAAGGAAGGTGATGTAGTTATCTTCTTCAATTATCGTAACGACCGTGCAAAGGAATTGACTATCGTGCTGACTCAGCAGGATATGCCGGAAGAAGGTATGAAGACTATCCCGGGATTGCAGTATTACTGTATGACTCCGTACGATGCTTCATTCAAGGGTGTTCACATCTTGTTCGACAAGGAAAACGTACAGAATACATTAGGCGAATATCTGGCTGCTAACGGAAAGACTCAGCTGCATATCGCTGAAACTGAAAAGTATGCTCACGTTACTTTCTTCTTCAACGGTGGTCGTGAAACTCCGTATGATAACGAAGATCGTATCCTGGTTCCGAGTCCGAAAGTTGCTACTTACGACTTGAAACCTGAAATGAGTGCTTATGAAGTAAAAGATAAACTGGTTGAGGCTATCAATACCAAGAAATACGATTTCATCGTAGTAAACTATGCCAACGGTGATATGGTAGGACATACCGGCGTTTACGAAGCTATCGAAAAAGCAGTGAAGGCTATCGACGACTGTGTAAGAGATACAGTAGAAGCTGCCAAGGCTAATGACTATGAAGTAATCATCATTGCCGACCATGGTAATGCAGATCATGCTTTGAATGCAGACGGTACTCCGAATACAGCTCACTCTTTGAATCCGGTTCCGTTTGTTTATGTAACAGCAAACAAGAATGCAAAGGTGGAAAACGGTGTATTGGCCGATGTTGCTCCTTCTATCTTGCACATCATGGGTATGGCTCAGCCGGCTGAAATGACTGGTAAAGACTTGATTAAGTAATTGATAAGTTCCTTTATATTCTTTATATCAAGAAGGGAATAGCCCGTTGGGTTATTCCCTTTTTTTGATTGCTACAGTTCTGTACCGCATTTCCCGGCTCAGGTTTTCGGAAGTCTTTTCGTGTCGTTTCTTTTCTGCTGTATCATAAACTCCTTGCAATTATCTTTTGTGATATAATAAAATTCCATAACTTTATGCTTCAGAAATAGAAGCCGTCGGCTTGCCTGTTATACTGGTGAGGCTCATGTAGATCGTTTTATTGCATAATGACCAACCGACTGCTTTACCCTTGAATTGAACTTATGTAAATATGCTATGACAAACCGACAATTGGATTTTGAGAACATTCATAGAGTGGAAAATCTCACCTACGAACCGCTGGAAAAGAAATATATCAAAGTGCAGGTCGTAATAACGATATTAGTGTACATCTGTATGATGCTCCTTGCGCTGCTCCTCCTTTTGAAAGAAGGATTGCCCTATCGAACACTCATTGTTGCTGGTCTGGAAGGTCTGTTACTTTGTGCAGCTATCGTTAATCTGCTTCTTCTACCCAAGGCGTATGCCTGTAAAGGATTTGCTTTTCGTGAGCACGACATCACCTACCGTTCCGGACTCTTTTTCCCGACTGTTGTAACGATTCCCTTGTGTAAGGTGCAACAAGTGAGCATACAGCAACATCCTGTCAGCAAGCTGTTGGGGCTTTATTCTGTGTCTATTGTAAACGGAGCACAGTTTGAGGCGGAAACAGTTATTCCGGGATTGACGAAAGAGAGGGCAAACGTAATGAAAACAATCATAATGGAGTACATACAACATGGAAAAATCTGACTTCTCTGTGCCGCGCAGAATGAGTAAGAGTGCCTTTGTCATCCTGTTGGTCAAGGGATTGGTGGGTTATGCCGGTCCGTTTATTATTTGGGCTCTTCTCAAGTTGTTTAATACCGACAGACAACGTTCCTTTATGGAAGTCATGAGAATATTGCTGTTTCTGTTTATCTGCTATTTGGTATTTTCTGTAGTGACGGCGTTTATTAGTTATTATTACAAGAAGTATTATATTAAAAACGGGAATCTGATTCTTATCTACGGATTTCTTAAGAAAGAAACAACCATACCGCTGCAGAAGGTACAGTCGTTGAGAACCCGACGGGGCTTTATGTATCGTCTGCTCGATATGAAAGGGGTTTCATTTGATACCCTCGCGTCTAAGGAAGAGGAAGTGGAACTTATTTTGGATTATAAAGATTGGGATGCTCTGATTGAAAGGATTGAACAGCAGGAACAAGCGCTGGAGGAGGATAGGCAACCGGTGGAAGAGGATAACATAATCCGGGAAGCAAAGCCTGTCACGAATAAATATACGCTGAAACTGAGTAACCTGAATCTGATAAAAGGGGCTTTCTGTCAGAATCATTTTCGGGGAATGATTGTGTTATTGGGTATTCTGTTTACTTTCTACGATAAAATACTTTCGGCAAGCGATAGAATCTTGAATCTCTTCATCGATTATGTCAATGAGCATGCCGATTATACTTCCCTCTCAGTAACGGTATTCGTGATATTTCTTCTCCTATTGTATGTTATTGTAATGGTATTATGGATCGTGAAAGTGTTCATGCGTTACTATAACATGGAGGTACAGACCGACGACACCCAGTTGTTCTTTGAAAGTGGTTTGATCACCCGATTCAGCAGTCGCTTTTCGTACGATAAGGTTTGTACGGTTTATGTCAAACAAAATATCTTGGAGAAATACCTCGGCTGCTGTACAATTATGCTGAAGCAGGCGTTCAATGCTACCGAAGAAAAGGATGAGAGTGATGTAAAGATATATGGTTCGAATTTCTCCGGACATTTTCTGAACTGGTGGTTGGGCAAGGATTATGCTACTTCGCAAACGATTCTATCAGCAAAATCGGGTAGAGGGGTCATTGGTTACACCATGCGATTTGATCTTCCTGTGTGCCTGATAGTTTGTGCCGTATTATGTTATTACCACCTGTACCCATGGCTGGCAATACCTGTAGTCTATATGCTGATATCTTTGCTAAAGGGAATTTTGGCAGCTCACCGGAGCTGCATCACGTTGAAAGAAGATTATATTGAGATACATAACGGTAAGTTGGCCGATATCAGAAACTACATTAAATACACCAATGTGGAAGTGGTCAGTCTGAGACGAACTCCGTTTACTCCTTTCTTCCATCGTGTGATTCTGATGGTTTCCACCAACGGAACTTCTTTTAAGGTGAGAAGCTTGAAAGAAAAGGAGGCAAACGATGTTTATGAGTTTCTGATAGATAATAGCCGGTCACAGGAAGTAACCGAAATGTGAAGTGGCAAAAAATGTGAGCTCGATATAAAATCGGGGAATGGCAAGCTGGCACTTGTTAACAAGTCAGTCGTTTAACAAACAAACGCCGTGCCGGTAAATGATTTTATATCAAGCTCATGTTAAGATTAGCAGATCCCTTTTATCCGGTCTTCAAAGGCAGAAAGGGCAGCTTTGGCTCCTTCGCCCATCGATATGATAATCTGCTTGTAGGCCACGTCGGACACGTCACCGGCTGCGTAGATGCCCGGTATCGCAGTGCGGCAATTACGGTCGACCAGGATTTCTCCCATCCGGTTGGTTTCCAGTGCTTCGGCAAAGGGCCGGCTGTTGGCTGCAAGTCCGATCTGTACGAATACACCGTCCAGCGGCAACAAACTCTCGGTTTCATCCTGTCGGTTCTTGATGCGCAGCGCATTCATGGCCTCTCCGTTTCCTTGTACTTCGAGGGTCTGAACGGAAGTAAAGACTTCCACGTTGGTCAGTGAACGCAGTTTGTCCTGTAATACCTGATCGGCTTTCAGAGTATCCATAAATTCCAGTACGGTAACTTTCGAGCAGATACCCGCCAAGTCGATGGCTGCTTCTACTCCGGAATTTCCTCCACCGATGACCGCTACATGCTTCCCTTTGTAGAAAGGTCCGTCACAGTGCGGGCAGAAAGCAACTCCACGACCGATGTATTCGGCTTCTCCCGGTACGTTCAGTTTACGCCAGGAAGCTCCGGTGGCGATAATCAATGCCGGAGCGAGGAACTTTTCCCCTCCTTTTACGGTGAGTACTTTCTGTCCTTCCTGCTGGAAGAATGTTTCTATCTGACGGTTGTCGCAAATGGTAATGTTCTCGTAATGTGACAAGTGGGTGCGTAAGTCGGCTGCCAAGGTCTGTCCTGTAGTGTAAGGAACAGAAATGACGTTCTCGATACCGACGGTCTCATTTACCTGTCCCCCGATACGTCCGGCTACGACAGCCACTTTCAGTCCCTTACGTGCCGAGTAGATGGCTGCGGCAACTCCGGCAGGTCCTCCTCCTGCTACCAGTACGTCGAAATGACGTTCTTCTGTCACTGGCTGGTAAGAAGAATCGGTTCCCATTTTGCTTTCCAGTTTATCCAGCAATTCTCCTAATGTACTGCGCCCTACATGTATGGAGGTTCCGTCCAGCCAGACAGAAGGAACCGCCTGAATGTTGAGCCGTTGAACTTCTTCTGCAAATAATGCACCGTCGACGATACGATGTGATATACGGGGATTCAGTAAGGTAATGACATTGAGTGCCTGTACTACGTCGGGACAGTTTGTACACGAAAGCGACATGTAAGTCGTCAGTGTGGCATTGCCTTGCAAGTGTTCGATTCTCCGTCGGGTAGCATCATCGGGAAGATTTTTCCCTTTTCCGTCGGCATTCAGTACGGCAAGCAGCAGCGAACTGAATTCGTGTCCGTTGGGCACTGCCTGAAAGTAGATGCGCAAGTCCTCTCCGTTTCTCAGGATACGGAATTCCAGTCCTTCACCGTCACGGACGGTACACGATAGCTTATCCGAGCAGGAAGCTGTATCTTCCAGCAATTCGATCAGTTCGTTGCGGCTTTCGTGCTGAGGATGTACGGCTATGTCGAACACGTATTCAGCATCCAGTCCGGCAAAAATCTGTTTGAGTTGTGCTTTAAACGCTGTATCCAACATAAGCAGTTCTCCTTGTTCTTATCAGATTTTACCTACCAGGTCGATACTTGGCTTCAGGGTTTCCTTGCCTTGTTCCCATTTGGCAGGGCATACTTCACCGTCGTGAGAAGCCACAAATTGAGCTGCTTGTACCTTGCGCAGCAGTTCGTCGGCGTTTCGTCCGATGCTGTTATCCTGTATTTCTACCAGCTTGACCAGTCCTTCCGGATTCACGACAAAGGTACCACGGTAGGCCATTCCGTCTTCTTCAATCATGACACCGAAGGCACGTGACAAAGCTCCTGTCGGGTCGGCAAGCATCGGATACTGTATTTTGCGGATGCTTTCGGAAGCATCGTGCCATGCTTTGTGTACGAAATGTGAGTCGGTGCTTACGGAATAAACTTCTACTCCCATGGCTTTGAACTGTTCATACTTCTCTGCCATGTCTACCAGTTCGGTAGGACATACGAAAGTGAAGTCGGCAGGATAGAAGAAAAATATAGCCCATTTCCCTTTGATGTCTTCGTTTGATACGGTGATGAACTGTCCGTTGTGAAAAGCTTGTACCTTAAATTCGGGTACTCTTGAGTTGATGATTGAATTCATAAAATGTATGTTTTTAAATTGTTATTTATTGTTTTTAAATTTGTAATGATTACAATGCAAAGGTACGGTCCTCTTGTTAGATGGGCAATACCTACTTTTAGGTATATTGCATGATTCCTATGCCATATCTTTTTTGTATTTTTGCGCCGTAATACTAAAGGTAGATTATAAAGAGATGGTACAGATAGACGATGTAATAGTCAGTCTGGATGTTTTCCGCGAGAAGTTTGTCTGCAACCTCGATGCCTGTAAGGGAGAGTGTTGTATAGAAGGTGATGCGGGAGCTCCGGTAGAGCTGGAAGAAGTGGAGAAACTGGAAGAGGTATTGCCTGTGATATGGGATGATCTTTCCCCCGAGGCACGTGCCGTAATCGATAAACAAGGTGTAGTTTATACCGATTCGGAAGGTGATTTGGTGACTTCCATCGTAAATGGAAAGGACTGTGTGTTTACATGTTACGATGAAAAAGGGTATTGTTACTGCGCAATCGAGAAGGCTTATCGGGAAGGACGTTGTAATTTCTACAAGCCGGTATCGTGCCATTTGTATCCTATACGTGTAAGCGATTACGGACCCTACAAGGCTGTCAACTATCACCGGTGGGATGTCTGCAAGGCTGCCGTACTGTTAGGCAAGAAAGAAAATGTCCCGGTTTACAAGTTCTTGAAGGAACCTTTGATACGTAAATTTGGTGAAGCATGGTATGCCGAGCTGGAAAACGTAGCAGAGGAATTGGAAAAGCAACATATTATTTAGTAGATAGCAAGTTGGTGCAGAGAAACAAAGTCAGAAATGCTTTGTTCTACTCTGCACCTTTTTTATAAAAGAAAGGGCTTTCTATTTTAGCTTGAACCGTACGGTCTTTACCGGTCGTAAGTAATAATCTACCGTCTTTCCGGCATCCAGTATGCGATTGTTTGCCAGACTGAAAGTGGACTGTCCGTCGTTGCATAAGTAACGTGCTCCATCCGTATATTTAAATCGGTCGAATCCGTATTCGGAAATAAAAGTATTCAGGTTGTTTATGGTCGCCTGAAACTGGTTTCTGAAAGCGACTGCCTCTTCCGTTGTAAACATTCTCCATCCACTTATATCATCTTTTTCGTAAGCCTCCAGCAGTCCGGCAGCATCTGCTGCCAGGGTATACCATTGGTCGGGCGCTATAAGGATAGCCTTGCTTTCGGTAGCGGATAATGGTGTGACTTGCCAGACATAAAAATATCCCCATATCGTATCGGCATCAGGCAGTTCGGGAACGATAAAAGTGTCGCTCTCCTCTGTATCATCCGGTGTTTCGGTGCTGCCGGTGTTGTCCGAATCGTTGTCATCTTTTCCGCTGTCTGTATTATGATCGTCGTCACCCTCATCGGGAAGAATTTCATCAAATCCGAATTCACAGTCGACTTCCGGTTGCCATCCGTCGGCCTGAAACTCTCCGTCGAGCGATACTCCTCCTTTATAATATCCGGTAAAATGATAGGGATATCCTGCCTTCAGTGTTGCCTGATACGTATATCCATAGGTTTCGTTGCCGTCGGGAGTCTGAATGTTTATCGACAGATGGGTTTGTGAACTCTCGTTCGGGAAGATATATACCGCATCGCTTATCCAGCGGTTGCCTTCTTTCCGGCATGAAACAGTGCATTGACGTTTGTCATTCTTGTCGTCACCGTTGAACGAAATACCCGAACTGACCGGTGAAATGCTTACTTCTGTCGAGGTAGCATGCTCAGGGATGCCGTTAAGCGTAAAGGTAAGTGAAGCTACGACATACGAAAGTGTGAGGGTGATTCGGGTGGACTGGGTGAGGTTGACACTGGCCTTTCCCATTTGCAGCGGTTTATCCGAGCAATTGTTGTTCCGTAGCGTGATGTAACTGTCGGGGATGATTTCTAGCGGATACGAATAGTTGTTGTCCGTCAGCCCCGACAATAGGACCATTGTGTATTTCCCTTTCGGCATCGATGAGCTGTATTCACTGTTTTCGTCGGGAATATTTTCTTGCGCCACACAGTTGTTCTTGTCATCGAACAGGAAGAGCGACAGCGGATAGTTGAGCTTGGCGTTGTCCTGACTGCCGATATTCAGTTGCAGTGTGTACGAAACTTCGTTTTCGGTCTCTCCAGTTGTCCCGTTTTCTTCTTGTTCCAGCTGGTATTCCCCACAGGCACAAAGCAGAAACAGGCAGGTAATAAGCAAGATGTTTTTCATCGTTTCCATAGGTAGCTTGTTGCTTTTTCTCTTTACTAACGCAAGTTGATGAAAAAATGTACCGTGCGATGAAATTTTTTTCGAGAGACCTGGAATTTTTCTTCACTGGAAGTGAACAGAGATTTGTACAAATTTTCTGTGTTTTTGTACAAAAAATAAAAAAATGTCCCGACGTTTTTTCGGAGAGAAAGTTCGGAGTTTCCGAAAACGTCGGGACATCTCTGTAAACGTAAGATGTGATTATTTTTGTACCTCTTCCATGACTCTCAGGAAGTTTCCTCCCCATATCAGGCGGAGGTCGGCTTCGCTGTAGCGCTCATAGAGCAACCGGCGTGTCAGGTTTATCAGTTCTGAAGAATCGTTACAGCCGATGATGCCTCCGTCGCCGTCGAAATCGGTTCCGATGCCCACATGTTCTATACCCATGATGTTGACCATGTGATGCAGGTGCTCGATGGCATCGCAGATTGTTGCCGATGCGTCCGAACGGAGAAAACCACCGTACAGACAAACCTGTACGACTCCTCCTTTGCGGGCGATAGCTTTCAGTTGGTCGTCGGTCAGGTTGCGCGGATGGTCGCACAGCGCGCGGCAGGAAGAGTGGGAGCAGACAACCGGCTGGCTGCTTATCTCCAGCGTATCGTAGAAGGTCTGTTCGCCGGCATGCGACAAGTCGACCATCATACCTGTACGGTTCATCTCATGGATGACCTGTTCGCCGAAAGGTGTGACACCGATCTTCTCATCATTGTATCTTGCCGATCCGCAGATATCGTTGTTGCCGTTGTGGCAGAGTGTCATGTACACTACTCCGCGCTTGCGGAAACGTTCTACATTCGTCAAATCTTTTCCAATAGCATATCCGTTTTCTATTCCCAGCATGATCGCTTTTTTCCCTTCCCGTTTCAAACGATAGAGATCGGCTGGCGTGTAAGCAATATCTACCGCCGTACAGTTCATGGCGACCATACGCTCTATTTCATTCAGCAGCTGGTCGGCCTTGGCTGTCGCAGCCAGTAAGGCTTCGTCGGTACGTTCCTTTTGTGCCAGATAAGCCACCATGATGGTTGCATCCTGACGTCCTTCGGTCATCTTATGTAAGTCGACCTTTATCTTCGGATCGCGTGTGACGAAATTGATATCCTGTCCGAAGAACATCGGCGTATCGCAATGACTATCCAGTGTGAGTATACGGTGATGCATGCGTTTCGCTGTGCGGAAAGAAGCAGCCTCCTGCAACAGCCATTCGAAGAGCGGCATCATGTATTCGTCATCGTTCAGGATAAAGCATTCAGGATGCCATTGTACCCCCAGCATCGACTTATATTCTGTACTTTCGATGGCTTCGGCTACGTTGTCGGTGGCACGGGCCGAAATGCGGAATCCCGGTGCCGCTTCGTTTACTGCCTGATGGTGGAATGAATTGACAGGCAAGGAGGTTGTCTTCATGATTCGTGCCAGCAGACTGCCTTCTTCTATCCGTATGGTGTGGGAGGCGAAGGCACGGTCCATGTCCTGACTGTGCTTGATACGCGTACCTTCCATTTGTACGTGAATGTCCTGATAGATGCTTCCCCCAAGTGCTACGTTCATAATCTGCATTCCCCGGCAAATGCCAAGTATCGGAATCTGGCGGTTGGCGGCAAGGCGGGTAAGAAGCAGCTCCTGACGGTCGCGATAAGGATTTATATTGTGTAATTCTTTTACTGGTTCTTCGTGCAGGAACAGCGGATTTATATCTCCTCCTCCTGTCAGAAGAAGCCCGTCGAGGCTGTCGAGCAGGCTTATCATTATGTCAGTATTTTCGAATGGAGGTATAATGAACGGAATACCTCCTGCTTTCAGAATGGAAGTATAATATCCGGGAGCAAGCGTTAAGTTTCCGTCACTGAAATTACCGGTAATTCCGATGACCGGCGCATCTTTATGATTGGGAAATCGGTTGTGGAGTACGTTGTAGTCCGCTTCGATGTCAAATGTTTGAAACGTTTTCATAAGTTAATATTTCGTAGAAACCGAACAAATATAGAGATAAATTCAGATTTATTTTTCATATTTGCTAAAAATCTAATGGTATGGAATTGATTCGAACCCTTACCCAGTTGGTGAATAATCTGCGTTCGCTTGGTATCCGCCGGCGGGTTGCTGTGGTATGTCCCAATGACCCTCATACGGAATACGTTATTATTCGTAGTTTGCGTGAAGAAATAGCAGAATATCTCTTGGTCACCGATGAGGCGCATGTGGAGGTTGCACACAGCTTGCATGCGGCTTCTCCCGATTTTGTCCGTATATATGTTACTTCTACTCCCGACGAGGCAGCCGCACTGGCTGTTGAACTGGTACGTACAGGCGAGGCAGATATTCTGATGAAGGGACTCATTAATACCGACAATCTGTTGCGTGCTGTATTGAAGAAAGAAAAAGGCTTGTTGCCCCCGGGAAATATTCTGAGTCATGTGGCTATTGCACAGATTCCGCTGTATCATAAACTGCTGTTGTTTTCGGATGCGGCCGTCATACCCCGTCCGGGTTTGGCGCAGTTTCGGGCGATGATAGCGAATGATATTGCCTTGTGCCGTAAGTTGGGCAACGACGAACCTCGTGTGGCACTGATACATTGTTCGGAAAAGGTAAACGAAAAGTTTCCTCACACGCTGGATTATGTGCAGCTGAAAGAAGAGGCACGTGCCGGTAAGTTCGGTGCTGCGTTTATCGACGGACCGATGGATGCGAAGACTGCCTGCGACAGCCACAGCGGAGAAATAAAAGGTTTGAGCTCTCCGGTGGTAGGAAATGCCGATATCATGATTTTCCCGAATATTGAATCGGGTAATACTTTTTATAAAACTCTTTCGCTGTTTGGAGATGCGAACATGGCGGGTATGCTTACGGGTACCGTTGCTCCGGTAGTGGTACCTTCGCGCAGCGATTCAGGAAATTCCAAGTTCTATAGCCTGGCACTGGCGTGTCTGGCTGGTACCCAAAACGATTAATATGGACCTTATATGAAAATACTAGTGATCAACCCCGGCTCTACTTCTACGAAGCTGGCAGTATACGAAGATGATAAACAGGTGTGGCGGCAGAGTGTGTTCCACGCAGCTAAAGATTTATCAGTCTTTCACCACATCAATGAACAATATGACTATCGTCGTCAGCATGTGACGGAAGCGTTGCAGCAGGCAGGTATACCTTTACGCTTCGATGCCATCATTGCACGCGGTGGCTTGCTGAAGCCTACTCCGGGAGGGGTGTACCGGATAAATGAACGTATCAAGCACGACTTATGGCATGCCGATATGGAGCATGCCTCGGATCTGGCTGCTCTGATAGCCGACGAACTGGCTGCTTCGGCAGGATGTCCGGCTTTCATCGCCGATCCGGTGGTGACTGATGAGTTATGTGACGTGGCTCGTCTGACCGGTATTCCGGAGATTCCTCGTATTTCTATTTTTCATGCTTTGAACAGCAGGGCGGTTTCCCGCAATTATGCGGCACGGATTGGCAAGAAGTATGAAGAACTCAACCTGATTGTGGTTCATTTAGGTGGAGGTATTTCGGTCAGTGCGCATCATCACGGAAAGGTGATTGACGTGAACAATGCCTTGAATGGCGAAGGACCGTTCAGCCCGGAGCGTGCGGGAACTATTCCGGCACGGCAGCTTGTCGACTTGTGCTTTAGCGGAAAGTATACGTATCAGGAAATTCGTAAGATGCTGAATGGCAGGGGAGGTTTGCTGGCTCATCTGGGGACGACGGATGTTCCTACCATCGTGCGGTGGGCACATGCCGGCGATAAAAAACATAAGCTGGTACTGGAAGCCATGATTTATACGGTTGCCAAGCAGGTAGGGGCCATGCATGTCGCTTTACACGGACAGACGGATGCCGTTATTCTGACAGGAGGTATTGCCAATAATACTTATTGCGTGTCTTTGCTCAGAGATTGGCTGGAAGGAATAGCACGTATTGTAGTCATTCCGGGTGAGGATGAGATGGGGGCACTTGCCATGAATGCGCTGGGTGCCTTGAGAGGAGAATTGCCTCTGCAAGAATATAATCCGTAAAAGGGTATAAAAAACACCGCTTCCAACGGTCTGTGTCGAATGTATAATCGATAAGCTCGTTGGAAGCGGCGTAAAAGGTATTTCTTGTCAAGGAGATTGTTCCGTATCAAGATTCGTATTCGTGCTTGCGCTTAGGATTCATTGGGAACCATCCTTTCAAAACCCGTTCACGTTGTTCGAATATCTCTTTTATTGTCCAGAAGGAAGAAAAGGAAAATACACCCAATAAGGTAGAAATCACTAGGTTGCTAACAAGTAGTGAACCAATAATTCCCGCCACACCCAATAGCAGGAACCACCACCAGCAGCGCGTTCCCCAATAGTATTCGGCTTTAACCACTATCGGATGAAACAACCCGATAATCAGGAAGGTACATATACCTATTATAATCCCTTCAAAATGAAAAGTTGAAAGCCATTCCATCTGTTAGTTATTTGCGGATAGGAATTTCCTTTTTAATACTCTGTTCCAGTGAAATTAATGTTTCCGTTGCAGTTACGCCGGGAATTTCCTGTATCTTAGAGTTCAGCAACTCCATCAGGTGCTCGTTATCTGTTGAGTATAGTTTTGTCAACATGGTGTACGGTCCCGTTGTAAAGTGGCATTCTACGATTTCAGGAATTTTTTCCAGTTCTGCTACCACGCTTTTATACATGGAACCTTTTTCCAGTTTAATACCCACGTATGTACAAGTACTGTATCCCAAACTTTTGGGGTTTACGTGATAGCCTGAGCCGATAATGACTCCCAAGTCTATCAGTCGCTGTACACGTTGGTGAATGGCTGCGCGAGAAACTCCGCAATCAGCGGCAACGTCTTTAAATGGAATACGAGCATTCTGGGAAATAATTTCCAGAATCTGTTTGTCTAGGTTATCAATTTTTTCCATATAAGCAATCTATATTATCATTTTGTAAGCAAATATAGGAAAACTTTTTTATAAGTCTTATAGATGTCAATGAAAAACATATTTTTTTTACTGAAAAGAACAAAAAAGACTCCCTATGGGCATATAAGCCCTTTGATTTCTGCTATTTTGCGCCTTCTGTCGAAGGAAAAGGTATCACTATGCGTGTCCAGATAATTCATCAGATACAGTACTTTCTGATATAACGTTTTTCTCTCCTCGGCCGACTGCTGGATAGATGCATCATAACTTAGCAAGTCGGAAAGCATCTCTATACGGTGCAGAAACTCTTGTTCCGGAAATTCGGTTTGTAAGTAATGAAGGATGTATTCGGCATCTTGTTCGTAGAAGAAACTTTCAGGTTGGTGGAAATAAGCTCGGTACATGCTGTGAACTTCCACTCGTAGAGTTGCTACTGGCTTGGTTTCTTTTTCTTCTTTCAGCTTTTCCAATGCCTCAAAAAACTGCCTGATCAGTCGCATGATATAATCTCGTTCTAACATAACCTGTTCTTTTTAATAGGATGATTGACTGGCAAAGATAGGTAGTTTTTCTATATGCTCATTGTGTATTCTTGCCCGAAGCACAGAATCCGGCTCGAAATGAGCCTTGTAGTGGTGTTTTTTTGTGTTAACTTTCCCCGTTGTGTTTTCATTTCTTCTATCTTTGTGGAGTTAAATATTATAAATCTTTTAAGACATGCACCCGCTGGATTTGTTTAAATATTGTCCCAAGTGCGGATCTTCTCATTTCGAAATACGAAACGAGAAGGCTAAGAAGTGCGCCGACTGCGGTTTTACTTATTATTTTAATTCGAGTGCCGCTACGGTGGCTTTTATTTTAAATGCTAAGAATGAACTTCTGGTATGCCGCAGAGGCAAGGAACCTGCAAAAGGTACACTCGACCTCTCGGGAGGCTTTATCGATATGGGAGAAACCGGAGAAGAAGGGGTGGCTCGCGAAGTACGGGAGGAAACCGGATTGCAGGTGGTACTTGTTTTCACTTCCGAATACGTATTTGTATTCGGGCTTTCTGGTACATACGCTCGATTTGTTCTTTCTTTGCCGGGTGGCAGACGACAGTCGTTTGCTGGCAATGGATGATGTGGCCGATTCGTTCTGGATGCCTTTGGATCAGATAAAACCGGAAGAGTTTGGACTCGATTCTGTACGTAAGGGCGTCGCTCGTTTCCTGGAAGAGCATAAAGATAAATAAGTACAATAAATATTCTATCAAGATATAGATATGAAGAACAAGAAACATGTATGGGTGGCAGGAGCCATGTGTGTGTTGCCTTTTATGGCGATGGCGCAACAGGTGGAGCCACTGACCGATTCCCGCCGTCTTTTTGATGACGGCAAGGAGTTATTTCTTCGTCGTGATTATGCGGCGGCGTGGCAGACTTTGTCGCGCTATGTGCAGCAGAAACCG
>OGOV01002004.1_pt1 | contig 16367 bp, 19 predicted proteins | sample 1552711 | NCBI WGS metagenome assembly OGOV01 (sample SAMEA2580216, study PRJEB22360) | human gut metagenome | biome: human gut; feature: human-associated habitat; material: faeces | place: Denmark | collected 2008/2010 | reverse complement strand
GCTCCCTTGCTCAGTTCCCAGTCCTTCAGCATGTAGATATAGTCACAAGCCAGCAACAGGGCAATGTCGGCCCGCATGTGGGCTCTCCAATGAGCTTCATCCGGCAATCCGTTCCTGAAAGGGTTTACAGGATCATAGCCTTGTGCCATCAGTTTCTCCTCGGCACGGCTGAAGGCTTCCTTGCGCTCATTCATATCATAGTGCGCGATGGCTCCGCTGATGTACACTTTCCCGGCACCGGTCGCTTCACCACGTTGAAAAGCCTTGTGTCGTTCCCACCGTTCCGGAACCACCACACTGTAGTTGCACGATTGGCAGCAGCAGCAGCCTTCTTCTTTCACCGGGAACGGATTGTATCCGTAGCCCTCATACTCTTTGCCGCAGATGCAGCACACTTTCTTTTCTTCTTTCTTTTCCATCACTTCAAATCTTTAATGTTTATTTGGCAGGACGGATGCCATACCTGAATATTCCGAGCAAACATCACATCCCTGGTTTCTATCACTACGTGTCCCTTTGTCTTGGCCCTGCGCAGACGGAGGTCGCTTTGTATGTTACGTTCTACCCAATCGTCCACCACGGCCTCCGCTTCCTGTTCTTTCAGGAGTATCTGGTACAGCTTATTCTCCCATTCCATCATTCAAATAATCCTCCATATTATCGTCCTTCAATGTTTTGGCAGCACCTTCTTCCCATATCACGTAGGGCTCACCGGGCCGCTCCATAAAGCGGCTTTTGCACCAGGCTTTGAAACAGCTTACCATGATTTTCACATCGGCATCATATTCCACCTTGCGGGCGCTTCTACCTGCCGGATGAAGCCCCTCGGCATGGCTGATGAAGATAAACAGTTTCTTGGGATGACGTTCCTTGAACTCCTTGTAGGTTTTGTAGTTCAAGCCGCTGTATTGGAAGCTGTCGATAATCACGATTCCGGGACTGCCTCTGCGCCGTAACCGTTCCTCCAATTGCTCCATCGGTTCCCGGTCAAGGATAATCAGCTTCTTTTTCACTTCACCCATCTTGTGCCGTTTCAGGCTCATCTGGAACGACAAACCGGTACTTTCTTCCAAACTGTCATAAATTACGCGTCCGAAGCTACACAGGTACTTGGCCAGCTGCATCACAAAGCTGCTCTTACCGTTTCCGCTGGCTCCCCAAATAATCCACACGCCGCTCTTGGCCGGGTTGCCTATCGAGGTTTGCCAGTCCCCGGAAAACTCGAACCGGGGAATCTTCATGTTCAGCACCTCACCGGGACTGTAGGCTCTCTTCAGTTTCACGGTTACCTCCTTTCAATTCTTCAATAAGAGCATCAGCATAGTCCACAGCAAGTCTGGCAACTTGTTTTATAGACATTATACCTGATGAATTGCTTCTTACTACCGGAAGCATGCTTTTGGCAATTTCATATCTGCGCTGTTCCCAGTCTATCTCATTCGCTTTTCTCATCTCGCGATGGATACCGATAACAGCATCCATCGCTTGCATTTCTATCTTGCTTATCATGCCTGCATCCTCCTTAATTTTTCGATTTCGGTATATACGCGCCGCAAGCCGCCTCCGGTGCTATGAACAATCTTGGCAATGTCGGCACCGTCCGGGGCATTGATTTTTGCGACGATGGCAGCCTGTGCCTTCAGAAACTTTTCGCGTTCCTGCGCATCGTCCGGGGTCACCTTGCTGTAGGAGTCACCGTAGCGGCTCAACATTTCGGTATAGCCCACCTTCTTGCCTTCGATGGCGCGGTTGATCTTCTCCTTTAATCCGTCGGCACCCATCATATACCAGGCACAGCAGCGTTCCGTAGCGTTCCAAAGCGCCTTTAACTCCAGGAAGGCTTCATACTGCAGGTCCCCGGCTTCATCCAGGATAACCAGGGGCGTATCAATCGTGCGCAGGTAGGCCACCAGATCCTCATACACGTCGCTATAGCGTCCGTTGCTGGTCACACCGAATTCCTTGGCAATGTAGCGTATCAGCTTCAGTTTGGTCTTCACCTGGCTACAGTCCACATATACGGCGTGCTTGTGCTGCTTCACGTAAGCTTTCGCTGTAAAGGTCTTGCCGATATTGGGCATATCGCACAGGATGGCACTCAGCCCGCTTCCCTGGCACACTTCCAGCTGCTTGCTCACAAACACGTAGGTCGGGGTCTGTGCTGCCAGCCAAGGTATTTCTGTACGCAGTTGCACGCCTAATCTTCGGGCTATACCTACCCAGTTGGCATCACTGACCTGCTTTTCATAATTGCCCCGCTTGATGGCATTGTAAACGCTGGGGGCTATGCCCAGTGCCGTGGCATGGCGGTTGTCACTGGGATAATTTTCACGGTCGGCGGCTATCGCTGCCACAATACGTTGCTTTACTTCATTTGTTATTTCCATTTGAATGCTGTTTTAAATTCGTTCTAACGTCGTTAATTATATCTTGGCTACTGCATCATGCTCGAAGGCACTGATGTCCATATAGGCTGAGTAATCTTCTTCCTCGGCTTGTGCAGGAAGGGGAACGGCTTCCGCCTGTACCTCTGTTATCAGCTTTGCTTCCTCTTTGGCAAGGATGCCCACACGCTTGATCTTGCCGTCCTTCATCATCTTGTCGAATTGAGCTACATACTTGGACTGTTCGGTATAGGCTGCCTTGTCGTACTCGGTCTGCTCGGCTGTATTCTCATTGTAACGGGCTACGGGCTTGCAGGTGGCGATATATCGTCCGTTCTGGTAGATATATACCTCGTTGATGGTTCCGTCGGCATCGGGCAGATAATAGGCATCTACCTTGTAGTTCCTCGGCTCCAGCTTTTCGATGATTTCCGGGCTGGGCAGTCCGTATTGGTTGTACATCACCGTGCAGTAGGTGTTCTGCCGGATGGTTGTTTCGGTATGCTGCCCGATGAACCGGTAAAGAACGGCCTTGTCCCAAGGTGCAAGGTTCGGGTTCTGATGGGCGCAAAGCACATCCCATCGGCTCATGCCCGGATAGCGCTTTTGGTTGGGGTGAGGCTGCGCGTTGAAGGTCTGGATGGCGCGTATATCATCGGCTACCAGTTCTTCATAGCTGTAGGCCTTCACCTTGTAGGTGTTGTTCTTTTCGTCATACACCTTCTCTTCCTTCGGGCGGTTGGCTTCCAGCTTGGCCCACCAGCGACCGATACCTACCTGCGTGCGTTTCTCCACGCCGTACTTCTTTTCGCGGTTCTTGTGCTCGGCACGTTTTTCACGCGAGTTCCCGGGGTTACACCAGCGTATCAAGGGGAAGACGGTACCAGCTTGCATCAAGCCGTCGGCAAAGTCACTTACCAGGTGGTGTTCCACTTCCAGCTCGGCGGGGATATACATGCCGTTCCGGTCCAGGGTCTGGAACATGTTTCGCATGCAGTCCAAAAACAACTCGGTAGTCTTGTACCGGTTGTAGGCATATCCTACCACGGCGCCGCTCACCACATCGTAGGCATAATAGGCTTTCACACGGTTGCCATCCTTCATCGGGCGAGGCAGGTCGCGGTCATCAAGGCTCACCTTGCTCAATGAGAACTCACCGATGCTGCGCAGATGGTAGGGGCGGTAGGCGTTGTTGAAATCCCATTGGCTCATGTGAAGCTTGGCTCTAAGGGCCTTGTTTTTGGGGTTGTTAAGGTAGTTGGCTACCGTGGCCGGACTTAACACCAGCGGATTTCCATCCTTGTCGGTAAAGTCTGCTGGGTTCAATACCTCGCCGGTTTCGGGGTCATACAGTTCCAAATCACCTTGTACAAACATATTGTACTGCTCCCACACGGTGGTATTGAAGGGCTGCTCCGGCTGGGCATCGATGCTCAGCAGCAGGCGCTCAATGTCGTAGGTCACTTTCCGGCGGTTCTGGTTCATGAACTTGCGGCTGATAAGACTTTCATAGCCGTTGGCTTTAAAATCATTCACACGCTTCTTGAAGCGGTTAGAACTCACAGGCAAGGTGTGGCCGAACTCTGCTTGATAATAACTGATGGCTCCTGCCAGCTCACCCCAGTTCACCGGACCGGCCTTCATGGCCTTACGCATAAAGGTGGCATCCTCCATGGCACGCATCACAGCTTCAATCACCGAAGCGTTCACCGTATATTCCTGGATGTGTTCCGGCGGAAGGGCATCACCGTTGTCAAAGCGGAATCGGGTGTAGAACTCCCGGGCTTTCGCATCGATGTGGTAATGGCTGCCGAGCCAATTTCTTATAACGTCCTCTTTCATGTCTCCGTATTTTAGTTTTATCCTTTCCTGAAACCGCAGTGGCATGGTCGCTATCTCTACCAGTGCATAGCTTCCAAGCCCCTTGCCGGGTCGCACTACGTTGATTTCTTTCTTGGCCGCTAATTTCTTGTAATTGGGTACCGACAGGATGGGAGCAAGTTCTTCTTCGGAAAGAGTGGAAGGATGAACGCCTTTCAGCGTGCGGCTTCTGCTGTAGTCAGCCTTCCCGTTCACCATCACCGGTCGGTCGTCGTAGGTCAGGTCATTGTAGGATATGCACAATATCTTTCCATAATACTCCATTTCATTTCTGTTTATAAGGCGGCTGCCATCTGTTGGGTCTCGTGCTGCAGCTGCATGAAGTCTGATACAAACTCACATTGGTAGGTTTCGGTCCGTTTTCCGTCCACGTACACGTCCACATCGTTGGTCTTCCGGTGGACTACCAGTTTTACACGGGGACCGAAGGTGCAGGTCATGGTTTTCTCGCACTCTTCAAAGGTGGTTTCGCAGTTAGGGATGAAGTTCCCGTCGGTCAGTTTACCGCCTCGCTTCAGGGCAAGAGTGCGTATCCGTCGCGCCTGGTCGCTGTCACGGACAAAATTCAGTGCCTGCCACACAGCCTGACGGCTGCATCCGAATGTCTTCATCAGGAAGGTCTTTGTTTCGTTATCTGTCAAAATCTGCTTTCTCATATCGTTTATCTCTTGATATATTGCTCATTTATAATTCCTCAATCGCTTTCCGCTTGATGTCATCCGAATCATCCGGAAGTATCTCGTAAAGGCGTGTTCCCTTTTTCAGTTCCTCAATCAGCACCTGCATGGCTTCTTCGCACGCACAGCTCACATTCTCTATCACCCGGTAGGCATCCGAGTTACTGATCGCATCCTCTGTCATGAACTGTCCGGCCAAATCCATAGCCTGGTCGGCAATGTTCTGTGTATGGGCCGCACTGCTTATCATCGTGCGAAGCTTCTGCTTGAACTGGCGTTCAGCCCTTCTTCCTTGGTTGAAATTCTTTGCCATAAATCTAAATTTTAGAGGTTTATATCGTGGGGCGAGGGGAATCGAACCCCTGCGGCTTTCTACGCTTTCTTTTTTTCGATTTACCAACTTTCCGGCCGTGCCTGCCGCCCCTGCCCGTCTTTCCGGGCTGCCAGTTATCCGGCAATCTCTTTGCCCTCTTTTTTCTTCAGTTCTACCTGTCGAATAGCGCCCAATACCGTATTCTCCAGACACAGACAAGTCATATAAACTTCATCCCCGAATCGCACCTGCTGGTCGGGTGCAGCTGCTTTCATTTCACTGGTTATATCAACCAAAGCATTCATAAGGCTACCCAGCGTTTCCGGCTTCACCTTCAAAATCAATTCTTCTTTCATTAACTTTAATCCTTAAAATTCGCTAATCACACGCCTTTTTTGTATATTTGGCGCGCTGTTTACATCTTAAACACGCTGCAAATATAGTGATAATTTTCAACCCTCGAAATAAAAACGGGGATAATTTTCAATTATGGGCAATATTTTATCAAGAATACAAGAAATAGCCTCCAATGAGGGGATAACTATTGGCGCCATGGAAAGAACTATTGGCGCAAGTAAAGGCGTGCTTTCAAGAGCAATCAATAACGGGACCGACATTCAAGCCAAATGGCTTAGTATAATAGTTGAAAATTATCCCCGATATTCAACAGGATGGTTGCTTACTGGTGCAGGTAGCATGTTGAAAGATGATTTGAAAGGCATTCAAACAGCAGACGAAGCCAATCCTTCGACTCTGCCTACAACATCTATGAACCCATCTGTCGGCACACCATACTACGATGTTGACTTTATTGGGGGATTCGATGAGGTGTTCAACTCTCAGGTAAACATACCCGCCACCAACATCGTAATAAGGGGATTCGAAAAAGCCAGCCTCTGGTGTAATGTTACCGGGCACTCTATGGAGCCCAAAATAAACCATGGCGACATCATTGCCCTTCGTCAATGCACACTCAACGACATCCAGTATGGCGAAATCTACGCAGTGGTACTGGACACCATCCGTACCATTAAAATCCTGCGCAGGTCTCCGGATCCAGGCAAACTGCGCTTCATTCCTATCAATACAGAGGACTATGATGAGCAGGAATTCGACAAATCGCGCATCGTGAATGTCTTTGAGGTCATTGGAAGCATCAGCAAATTCTTCTAATGAGGAAGCACATGCGTCATATCACCCAACAGGCACAATAAGACGCACGCACACACTTTTCAAGGTATTTACAGAGGTCAGGACGCAAAAACAATTGTAAATCAAAGGCTTCGCGCTATATATATAATGTGTATCAATAAAATAAGTGTCGTTTTTCCTATCTGAAAACAGCGAAAAACGGCACTTATTTACTTTTGCTACATTCTTTCCTATTTCGGGCGAACCCTACAAAATCCGAAAAAGTAACCCTAAAAGTAACCCTAAACTTATTAAAGTAGTAACCCTAAACAGTAACCGTAATAGTAACCCTAAACTCAAAATTACCACCCGTAAGGGCATAAAAAAGGGGAGCCATAAGCTCCCCAATCAGCATTCAAAGAAATAACGCCTACAAGCCTTTCTAACGGCGTTATTATGTCGTTCTAACCATTGCCCTTACTACCGCCCGAAATGAGCGTAGATTGCTTAATTATAGCCTTTTTCGTGCATATTGTGCCATTACCAGACAGTCCGGCATGAAGCAGGTAGTTCTTGGTCGCTCCCACCTGATCTGCAGTCAGAACCGTATAAACAGCAGATATACTGCTGAAATACCAGTCTTTCTGCTTCGTTCCATCTATTTTATGCAGCAAATGCACATGAATCACTTTTGCCATACTCGTTTCTATTATGCTGCAAATATACCAAATAATGCCTATTTGGAAGAATTTTAAGGCATCATATTTGAAAATAGGCACAAAAAAAACGGCCACACAGCCGTTCACATCATCATATAACAAAATCCATCAACCCAGCCATAAAACGGCCACACAGCCGAGGATAAAGCCCCTTCAGCCCGTTTTATCCCCATCTGCAAGCCCGATGTAAAGCAATCACCCGAAGATCCGAAGAAAAGCCCCTCAAACGTAAAGCAGATGTAAGCCCATGTAAAGGAAAAAACGCTTCGAAATATTCAGCCCATTTCCCCGACCACACCTAAACCCTTTGGTTATCAAAGCCTTTCGCCCATTTCCCCCGATCATTGAAAAAACCGCTTCGTTCTATGCCCCATAGATGCCAGGCATTCGCGATAACAGCCTGGCTATTTTCTTTTTTTCCGACATATAGCGTCAGACGATACAGGGTTTCCTTTATCAAAATAGAGATAATGGCGGCAATAAGTGCGATCTTGCCGGGACTTTCCAACTGTTCGCCTCCAAAATAAAATCCAAATACCTTGTTCGCACCATCCCAGAAAAGGCCGGCTCCTACACACATCAGGACAATCCCAATGATCGTAGTAGCCAAAGTTTCATACTTTCCGTGCCCATAGTCATGGCCTTCGTCTTTCGGTTTGGACGATATATTAATGAAGAGCAAAACAATTACATCCGTCACAAAATCGGATAGCGAATGGACGGCGTCCGCGATCATGGCGCTACTGTGCCCTAACACACCTGCTACAAATTTGAAAACCAATAGCAGAAAGTTGGCAAGAGATCCGGTCAAGGTCACAGCCATGATTTTTCTTTTTCTAATATGTTCTTTCATTTCTTTAGGACCTGTTTTTTACGTTTTCAAGCAGAACAAATATAAGGATAAAAACCGTTAGCGGAATTAAAAGCAAATAAAAAGAAATATGTTTCGGATTTTGTACGTATAATTGATATTTAGCCCCCCCATTTAATCAGCAGACTATCTTTCGATTAAAGATTATTAATATCGCCAGTAAAACTGTAACCAAAAAAACCTTATCTTTGTTGTCCATATCCGAGAAGGAACAACGTTAAATACATGGTAAGATTTATCCGTTATATCATATTAATAGCTCTGTTACAAGCTGTAGCAGGAATTTTTCTATCACACGCTCAGAGTTTTACCTCGGCATCCGGTATTGTCAAAGATTCTATTACCGGTGAACCGCTCCCATTCGTATCCGTCTATTTTGACGGGTCAACTATCGGAGCTATGACAGACGACAATGGAACATTCACCCTTCAAAACAATCAGGGCTATACCAAACTGGCCGCCGCCTCATTGGGATACGATACTAAATTCATCGATCTCAAGCCCGGTAAAAAGAATGACAATTTGGAAGTATTGTTGAAGCCGACTGCTTTCGAGATTTCGGAAGTCGTGGTCAAACCCAAAAGAGAAAAATATACCCGCAAGGATAATCCGGCTGTAGAGCTTATCAAAAAAGTAATTGCACATAAGAACGACAACCGGATCGAGGCAAAGCCGGAATATCAAACGGAAGTATACGAAAAACTAAGTCTGTCGCTGGATAATTTCAATCCGAATCTCGACAAGAACAAATTTCTGAAAAAGTTCAAATTTATCAAAAACTATCTGGACACGTCTGAGTTTAACGGCAAACCGATCCTGACCGTCTCCGTGCGTGAAAACCTATCAGACTTCTACTACCGGAAAAGTCCCAAAGCGGAAAAGACAATTGTCAGAGCCAAACGCATGCAGGGGATCGATAAGACATTAGACGACGGTGGCGGCATAACCTCCAACTTGGAAGAGATTTTTAAGAGTATCAATATTTTCGATAACAATATTCCTATTCTATTGAATCGGTTCGTCAGCCCATTATCATCGACATTGGCGACCACATATTACCATTATTACATCATGGATACGCTCGATGTAGGAGGAGATAAATGTGTGGATCTGGCTTTCGTTCCGGCAAACAGCGAAAGCTACGGTTTTACGGGACGGCTTTATATCACGCTTGACGGTAATTATGCGGTCAAGAAAGTATTGCTGAACACCCCTGCAAACATCAACCTAAATTGGGTGGACAAACTCCGTATTGAGCAGGAATTCAAGCAGATGCCAGATAGTACCTGGGTGCTCGACCAAGAGAATACTTTCGTCAATTTCTATGTGGTAAAGGGGACGCAACAGCTCTATGCGCACCAGCTCAGGAATTACGACAATTATAATTTCAACGTGCAAAATGCAGATTCCGTTTTCGGGCTCTTAGGGGCATTGCATGTCTTGCCGGAAGCGACGGCACAGCCGGATACGTTCTGGACGCACAACCGCCCTATTCCATTGAAAGAGAAGGAAGATGCGCTAAAAGATTTATTGGGACAACTGCGGAAAGTTCCGGCTTTCAATGCCATTATCAAAACCGCAGAGATCCTGATAACGGGCTATATCCCGACAGCAAATGACAAGAAGGTGACCAAATTCGACTTCGGTCCGATGAATACGACCTTCAGTGCAAACCATCTGGAAGGTTTTCGTATGCGTGTGGGAGGAATGACGACTGCCAACCTCAATCCGTATTGGTTTGCAAGCGGTTATCTGGCTTACGGTACAAATGACCGCAAGATCAAATACAATTTGAAGTTAACACACAGTTTCACTAAAAAAGAATATCACGAAGGTGAAAATCCGGTTAATAATCTGTCGTTCATCCAAGAATATGACGTGTATACCCCAGGCCAAGATTTCCTTTTCACAAGCAAAGATAATATATTCGTTGCCTGGAAAGTAGGTGAACCGGTGACCAAGATGCAATATATCCGCAAAAGCGTATTGCAATACGAAAAAGAATGGCTGAACGGCCTGACATGGAAGTCCTGGATAATGAATCAGAACAACGAGGCGGCAGGAACGCTTCAATATATTAAACGGGACGAATCCGGGAATTTATACCATATAAAAGATTTTACGACATCCGAAATCGGGACACAGTTGCGTTTCGCTCCGGGTGAACGCGCTTATAACGGGCGTTCGGGGAAAGAATCCGTATTCAACCTGTCTAAAGATGCCCCTGTATTCAAGCTCTCCCATCAATTAGGTATTAAAGGCGTGTTAGGCGGCGATTACAATTACAACCATACGGAGATCAGTGCCGAGAAACGTATCTGGCTTTCTTCGTTTGGGCATATCGATGCACAGATTAAAGCGGGCAAGGTCTGGGACAAGGTACCTTTCCCCCTGTTGATTTTGCCGAATACGAACCAATCTATCACAATTCAGCCGGAAGCATTCCACATGATGAACGCGTTGGAGTTTGTGACCGACCAATATGTATCGTTCAATGCTACTTATTATCTGAAGGGCTGGATCCTGAACCGTATTCCGGGCATCAAGTGGTTGCGTCTGCGTGAAGTCCTATCCTTTAATATGATCTATGGTGGACTGACGGACAAAAATAATCCGACCTTGACGCCGGGACTTTTCCTATTACCAGATGGGACGCAGCCATTAGGTAGCACTCCATATATGGAATGCAGCGTCGGTTTGGAAAATATATTCAAGATCCTGCGCATTGATTATTACAGACGCTTAACTTATTTGGATCATCCTGATATTAAGAAGGGAGGTATCCGTATTGCATTAAGATTCACTTTCTAACATGCGGTTTAATTAAGAATGACAGATCTGAACAGTTCACGTTTACACCATGCCCCTAATCCTTGGGCACTGACACCTTTGGTTGTTTTTTTATTGTCTTACCTTGTAGTGTCCATCATCGCAGGCGATTTCTATAAGATGCCTATTACCGTAGCCTTTGTTATCGCCTCAGTTGTTGCCATCGCCATGTCCAAAGGGGGTAAGATCAGCAATCGGATCGAGCAATTCTGCCGGGGGGCAGCCAACAGCAATATCATGCTGATGGTATTGATCTTCATTCTTGCCGGTGCTTTCGCCCAAACAGCCAAAGCGATGGGAGCAGTCGATGCTACCGTGAATCTGGCCATGTCCATCCTACCTGGCAATTTGTTGGCAGCCGGAATATTCCTTGCTGCCTGTTTCATTTCCATTTCTGTCGGGACATCTGTCGGAACAATCGTTGCCTTGGCTCCTGTTGCCGTAGGAATCGCCGACAAAACCGGAATGCCAGATGCCCTGATGCTGGGTGTCGTAGTAAGCGGAGCCATGTTTGGAGACAACCTGTCTTTCATATCGGATACCACTATCGTCGCCACCCGCACACAAGGTTGTAATATGAACGACAAGTTCAAAGTGAATATTCGAATTGCTCTGCCGATCGCCATCCTGACCGGTCTTCTCTATGTGCTGATCGGGAGTGGGGTCGGGAGCGGATATGAAACAGGGCCGATCGAATGGATCAAGGTCCTGCCCTACCTAGTTGTCCTGGTAACAGCTATCTGCGGTGTGAATGTCATGATGGTCCTAATAGCCGGGATCATTCTTTCCGGTATCGTCGGATTGCTTACAGGCGGATTCGATATCTGGGGATGGAATGCATCAATGGGGTTAGGCATCACAAATATGGGTGAACTTATCATCGTGACTTTATTGGCCGGTGGAATGCTGGAAATGATACGATATAACGGAGGTATCGATTGGATCATCTTGAAACTCACTTCCCGCATTCGTTCCACCAAAGGAGCCGAAGGGAGTATTGCCGCACTAATCAGCTTTGCAAATCTTTGCACCGCAAACAATACCATCGCTTTGATCATGGCAGGCCCAATAGCCAAAGATATTGCCGATCGTTTTAAAATCGATCCGAGACGCAGTGCCAGTCTGCTGGACATTTTTTCCTGCTTCGTACAGGGTATCATCCCTTACGGCGCGCAATTATTGATGGCGGCAGGTTTAGGGCATGTCTCTCCCATCGAGATCATGCAGTATTTATATTATCCTTATTTGTTGGGTGTCGGAGCTTTGCTGGCTATCACATTCAATTATCCCCGTAAATATGCGGGAGACTGTTAAGACAGGAGAAATGGGCGAATGAAGGTTATTTTAATCAGAAACAGTGCATAAAATCTCCTCAAACAAGGCAGATAAACAGCTCCACATCCCCGTTTCGGTTTCACGTAGACCCGGGTCTCCACCTCCTCCACACCCGGATCTCCCATACCCTTCCACCCGGGTCTGAAGAAACTTTTCAAGTTGTTTTTGGTAAAAGAACAGCTTGTCTTCATGAAAAAACGAGCCTATTTAATCTATTTTGTATCAGCTTCAGAACATATCTGAAATTTGACGGGATATTGATATACAATGCTTTATTGCTTTTGCCCATGATAGTTATGATAGATGAATGATAGTTGAAAACAGGAACTATCATAGAATAATATACTGTTTTACAGGTATATAAATTCAATTATGATAGTATGATAGTTGTTTTGCACAAAACGCAAGTTCTTTGTTACCCAGCCTTATTGAACATTGTCCTTTTAATAGTTTTTACTCTGTTTACCGTCCCTTCGAGTAAGGCATTACTGTAGTTTGTGTCAACAGCCGCCTGTACCGCTGCCTTGTCGGCCTCTATGTTGTATACGAATCTGACCGGGCTGATCTTTGATTTCTCCAAAATTAACAATACATTTGCAGTCTAATTTCATGAATCAAACACATTATAATGCAAAAAACGATGGAATATTGGCAGAAAGATATTGAAACCATGAATCGCGAAGATTTGAAAAAGCTACAGTTTGAGCGATTGAGAAAAACAATTGAAGCAGCCGGAAATTCTCCTTTCTACAGCAAAGTTTTCAAAGAAAACGGCATCACAGCCGACAGTATACAATCACTGGACGATTTGCAAAAGATTCCTTTTACGACGAAAGACGACCTTCGCAACAATTATCCGTACGGCATGGCGGCTATTCCTATCAAGGACTGTGTCCGTATCCATTCATCGAGCGGCACGACAGGTAACCCAACAGTCGTATTGCATTCGGCCAAAGACTTGGACCAATGGGCTAACCAGGTGGCACGCTGTATGTATATGGTAGGCATTCGCGACACAGACGTATTCCAGAACACTTCCGGTTACGGAATGTTTACCGGAGGATTGGGATTCCAATACGGAGCTGAAAAATTAGGTTGCCTGACCGTACCGGCAGCAGCAGGAAATACCAAGCGGCAGATCAAGTTCATTACGGATTTTGGGACGACTTGCCTCCATATCATTCCCAGCTATGCTACTCGCCTGGCGGAAGTGATGTATGAAATGGGCCTCGATCCTCGTCGCGACACCAAACTGCACACCGTTTGTATCGGTGCTGAGCCTCACTCGGAAGAACAACGCCGCCGGATCGAACAATTGTTAGGCGTAAAAGCATACAATTGTTTCGGAATGTCAGAGATGAACGGCCCCGGCGTCGCATTCGAATGTACGGAACAGAACGGGCTCCATATCTGGGAAGATAATGTAATCGTAGAAATTATCGATCCAGTCACACTGCAACCGGTAAAAGAAGGTGAAGTCGGCGAAATGGTCCTGACGACCATCAACCGAGAGGCAATGCCTTTGCTCCGTTATCGTACCCGTGACCTGACCTGTGTCCTTCCGGGTGAATGTCCCTGCGGACGAACGCACAAACGCCTTGCACGTTTCAAAGGCCGTAGCGACGACATGATCATATTGAAAGGGGTCAACCTCTTCCCTATCCAGATCGAAAAGATACTGATGCAGTTTAAAGAACTGGGTAGCAATTATCTAATTACAATCGAAACGGTAGGAAACAATGACGAGATGCTGATTGAAGTGGAATTGAGCGACCTGTTTACCGACGATTACAGCGTTTTACAACGCTTGACAAAGGAAATCACCCGCCAGCTGAAAGACGAGCTGCTTCTGACTCCCCATCTCAAACTGGTCGCCAAAGGCTCCCTGCCGGTACAGGATGGAAAAGCTGTCCGGGTGAAAGACTTGCGTAAACTTTGCTGAACTCATAATTCATAAATCTAAAATCATAATCAACATGACAGTCAATCAGATTTCTATTTTTCTGGAAAACAAATACGGTAAATTAAGCGAAATCCTCGCTTTGCTGGCCGAAGAGAAGATACGAATCATTGCCGTAACGGTAGCAGACACATCCGAATACGGTATTCTGCGCATTATAGTCAGCGATCCGCAAAAGGCTTATAAAATCCTGAAAGGCAACAATGTCAGTGCAAACCTGACCGATGTGCTGGCAATCGTCACAAACTCCTGTGCAGGCAGTTTTGCCCAGACTTTGTCTTGTTTCACGAAAGCCGGTGTCAGTATCGAATATATGTATTGCTTCTCAGCCAATGAGAAATCAATTTTGATCTTACGGACGAATAACCGGGAAGCCGCTCGCGAAGTGATCCGTCGTCAGAATCTGGAATATATTTGTGAAAGTGATTTGATCAAATTATAAACAACAACAATACATGTTCGGAATAAGCGACCCTGGCATCTGGCTGGCCTACCTGTTAGCCCTCGTCTGCCTGTTTTATTCCATCTGGTTCGGAATAACCCATTGGAATAAAGACGACGAGGAGAGTACTAACCCACAACAGCCGGAAAAATGAGCACACTGACTTTAGGTATCGTAGTAATTATCTATATGTTCATCCTGGCTTGGCTGGGATATATCGGATACAAACAAACGAAAAATGCTAGCGATTATTTGCTGGGGGGACGGAAAGTAAATCCTGTTATCATGGCCCTTTCATACGGGGCAACCTTTATTTCCGCATCGGCCATTGTCGGTTTCGGAGGGGTTGCGGCCACGTTCGGTATGGGAATCCAATGGCTTTGCTTGTTGAATATGTTTATGGGCGTTGTCATCGCTTTTATCATATTCGGGCGGAACACCCGTAAGTTAGGCGAAAAGTACAATGCCCGCACATTCCCGCAATTATTGGGGTTGCACTATAATTCGCGTGCCATACAGATATTTATTGCCGCCATCATCTTTATCGGCATGCCTTTGTATGCAGCAGTCGTAATGAAAGGAGGTGCAGTGTTCATCGAACAGATGTTCCACATAGACTTGCATCTGGCACTGCTTATTTTCACGCTTATAGTAGCGGCCTATGTTATCACGGGAGGTATTAAAGGCGTGTTATATACGGATGCTTTGCAAGCCGTCATCATGTTCGCCTGCATGCTGTTCTTGCTATTCTGGTTCTATCGGGTGATGGATATGGGCTTTATCGAAGCCAACCGGAAACTGACGGAAATCGCCCCGCTTGTTCCTGAACGGTTTAAGGAGGTAGGACACCAAGGATGGACAGCCATGCCTGTGACTGGGTCTCCGCAATGGTACACCCTCGTAACCTCGCTGATCTTGGGAGTCGGCATCGGTTGCCTTGCCCAACCTCAGTTGGTCGTACGTTTTATGATGGTGGAAAGCACCAAGCAATTGAACCGGGGCGTTCTGATCGGTTGTGTTTTTCTGATCGTGACCGTCGGAGCCATTTATCATGTCGGGGCATTATCGAACCTCTTTTTCCTGAAAACAGAAGGCGTGGTTGCATCGGAAGCCATCAAGGATATGGATAAGATTATCCCGCTGTTTATCGACCGGGCAATGCCGGAATGGTTCAGTGCCGTTTTCATGCTCTGTATCTTGTCGGCAAGTATGTCTACGCTCAGCGCCCAGTTCCACACGATGGGAGCTTCTTTCGGGGCAGACATATTCCCTAAACTGGGACATCGAAAGAATGCCAACTCGACGATGGGTGTACGCATCGGAGTACTTTGCTCCATTCTGGTAAGTTATATAATCTGTTATACGCTGAGCGCAGGAGTCATAGCACGCGGGACAGCCCTGTTCATGGGGATTTGTGCCGCCACTTTTCTCCCGGCCTACTTCTGTTCCCTTTTCTGGAAAAAGGCGACCAAGGAAGGAGCACTGGCTAGTTTATGGACGGGGGCACTGGCAAGTTTGTTTGCCATGCTGTTTCTTCACAAGGCGGAAGCCGGAGCAGTCGGCTTATGCAATATGCTGTCTGGACGTGATGTTTTGATCGATATCTATCCCTGGTTCGCCATCGATCCGATCCTGTTCGCATTGCCTTTATCCACCGTTGCGATGGTTCTCACAAGCCTAATAACGTATAAAAAGCAAGAGATCTGAAGATATTAGATTTTATTAAAACCAAAAGAACAAAATTTAATATTTTATCTATTGACAATTATAGAAGTATCCGTACATTTGCAATGTGGTTTTTTCATAATAGTATTAGATTTAAGGT
>OGOV01001996.1_pt1 | contig 16409 bp, 14 predicted proteins | sample 1552711 | NCBI WGS metagenome assembly OGOV01 (sample SAMEA2580216, study PRJEB22360) | human gut metagenome | biome: human gut; feature: human-associated habitat; material: faeces | place: Denmark | collected 2008/2010 | reverse complement strand
TCCGGCATTTTCGGCATCATGAGGGTACTCGGCTGTGCCTTGAACTCTTGCAGCAAATCCACGATTTCTCCCAATGTTACCTTGTGTGTCACAGGGACGCAGCAGTAACGACCATCTGCTTGCAGAACAGTCTCCACACCGTCAAACTCACAGTGCTGCTCCTTGCCTTCCAGCAGGTCGAACATCCCCTCTACAAGGTCGTCGATGTACAACAGCTCCAGCTCGGTGCTGCGGTCGTTGACGGTGAAGGGCTCGTCATTGGCAACCGCCCAGCAGAAGGTGCTGACGGCACTATTGTACTTAGGGCGGCTGTGACCCATCAGGTTGACAAAACGGTAAACCGCAACCTTAGCCCCAGTCTCCTGAGCATACTGGAAGAATAGTTCCTCGCCAGCCTTCTTGCTACGTCCGTACTCGCTGTTGCCGAAGCGGCCTGCCAGCGTGGCTTGAATGGAAGAAGACAGCATGATGGTTGCCTTGTTGTTGTGCTTTTTCAGGCAGTTCAACAAGTCGTTTGCAAAGCCGAAGTTGCCCTTCATGAAATCCTCTGGGTTTTCCGGACGATTCACACCTGCCAGATTGAACACGAAGTCTGCTTTCTGGCAGTATTCGTCCAGCTCTGCCGGGGTGGAGTTCAGATCATACTCGAAGATTTCTTTAATATCCAATGCCGGGCGGGTCTTATTTTTCCCATCCCGGATGTTTTTCAGGTTGTTGCACAGGGCGGTTCCCACCATGCCCTTTGCACCCGTGACTAGAATGTTCATTCTCTCACCTCTTAATGCACTGCGGTGCAGTCCGGAACGTCCGCGCCATCCGGCACGGTTGCATTATTGCAGATGGTGCAGTTACTGCCGATGCGAGTAAAGTTTCCCACAGTCGCACCGGTGCGAACAACGCTGTTGGTGTAAATCAGGGCGTAGTCCCCTACCGCTGCATCACAGTGGATTTCCGTTCCGGCATTCAGCAAAACACCGTTGCCTACGGACGCACCATTCTGGACACAAGCGTTTTGCAGCACCACACAGCCGCATCCCAACTTGGCGTATGGACTGATGTAGGCACTGGGAGCAATGATGTTTGGGAACGCATAGCCAAGTGATTTTGCTTTCTCATACACCTGCGCCCGGAACTGATTGTTGCCGATACCCACAACCAGCAAGCCATACTCCTTCCGCAGCTCCGGCAAATCAGCAAGACCGCCAACCACCGGAATGCCACAGATGTCAGTGCCCACAGGTTGCCCATCGTCTACAAAGGCACAGTCATATTCTATCATCGCTTGTTCAGCCACCATGCGGCCAAAGCCACCGGCTCCAACCAGCAGCAACTTTTCTTTAGACATTCGGGATGCCCTTCAGTGCATTCTGAACATACTCGGTGGTGAGAATCTTCTTGACTGTGCCTTCCACATCCAGACGCTCGGTGTTGTGGCTGGTGTAAGATTCATCTGCCATGGTATGTACTTCGCCCTTGACCACGAACTTATCATAGTTCAGGTCGCGATTATCCGCAGCAACACGGAAGTAATGACCCATATCCTGGCTGCGCAGACGCTCCTCACGGGTCATCAGAGTCTCGAACAGCTTCTCGCCGTGACGGGTGCCGATGATGTTCGTGCCGGTATCGCCGAACAATTGCTGGACAGCCTTAGCCAGATCGCCGATGGTGGAAGCATCAGACTTCTGGATGAACAAATCACCGGGATTTGCATGTTGGAAAGCGAACAAGACCAGATCCACAGCCTCGTCCAGGTTCATCAGAAAGCGGGTCATGTTGGGGTCGGTGATAGTGATGGGGTTACCAGCCTTGATCTGGTCGATGAACAGAGGGATAACGGAACCGCGGCTGCACATAACGTTGCCGTAACGGGTACAGCAGATAGTGGTGCCGCCACGCTCAGCAGCTACACGGGCATTGGCGTAGATGACGTGCTCCATCATGGCCTTGGAGATACCCATAGCGTTGATGGGGTAAGCAGCCTTGTCGGTGGACAGGCAGACAACACGCTTGACGCCAGCGTCAATAGCGGCGTGCAACACATTATCAGTACCGATGATGTTGGTCTGGACGGCCTGCATGGGGAAGAACTCGCAGGAAGGAACCTGTTTCAAAGCGGCAGCGTGGAAGATGTAGTCAACACCGGGCATTGCGTCACGGATAGACTGGGGGTTGCGGACATCACCGATGTAGAACTTGACCTTCTTGGCGTTCTCCGGGTGCTTGGCCTGAAGCTCATGGCGCATATCGTCCTGCTTCTTTTCGTCACGGGAGAAGATACGAATCTCCTTCAGGTCAGAATCCAGAAAGTGCTTCAGAACGGTGGAACCAAAAGAACCAGTACCACCAGTGATCATAAGGGTTGCGTTATCAAATGCAGACATTTTAATTTTCCTCCTAATTTTTTATCAAAAAACATCCTTCAAAAGAATTGCATCAATCATCAGTTTGACATTTGGCTGCAAGTCTTTTATGAGGGCCGGAAACAAAAGGATTGTGCTTATTTGCGTCAGCAACGATGCCAACGCAGCACCAGACGCTCCCCACAAGGGAATCATAATTGCATTCAGCAATACATTTGTTATTGCTGCTCCGATATACAAATATTTGAGATAATTTTGTTTACTGTAAGAAACAACCCATGCATTTCTGGCTACCCCCAGATAGGAAAATGCTGTATACCATGTAATGATTCTCAACGGAACTGCAGCCGGGGCGTATGCGTCACCATACAAAATACTAACGATCGGAGACGCTAAGAGCGAAAAGAGAAGTGAAACACCCACAGACACATAGAACACAATTGCATAAAGCTGCTTGTTCTTGCGTTCAAACAGCTTCTTATTATCGAAAGACTGCAAAATAACCGGGTACAGAGAATCAATTATTGCAGTCAGCAAAAACACCCATGTATTGCACAGTGAAACTGCCGTTGAATAAAATCCCACTTCCGACTCATTCAACATTTGTTTCAGCATGAACTTATCCGTACTGCCGTAAATCGAGACCATCAAGCCAGCTAAAATGAAGTGATAGCTACTAAAGAATAATTCTTTTGCCTTGCGTACTGAGCATTTAAACTGAGGGCCGTTGTGCTTTTTATACATGACAAGAAGGACAACAGCCACCACCATGTAGTCGATAGAAGTCGAAATGGCAAACCATTCTACACTTTTTCCTGTTGCCAACAGCCACACTTTATAGGCAGAGACAACCGTATATGATATTACCGTCGCAAAAGCAGAGTATTTCGATTCAAGTTTTGATTGAAACCAATAGTCCAGGGTGTCCATCACTTGGAAAACCACACCAATGCCGCAGAGAAACACCACAATGTGCGTCGTAGTCTCTCCCTTATCAGCGATCAGCGTGATGCACACCATCATAAGTACTGATAAGACGCTGGAAACCGTTCTAAGGACAATCGCCGATCCAACTGTTTCGCCTTCCTCATCGGGATGATCCACAAAATTCTTTACGATAACCGAATTGATTCCAAGCGTACAGAATGATGCAAAGAAAGATGTGTATGTTGCAGCATAATTAATCAGTCCGAAATTGCTTGGTCCCAGGTATCGTGCCGTAAGTAATCCAACAAAAAACGCAAGCAGCATGTGATATACCCGTCCGGCAATAATCCAGCTTGCATTTCTTGTCACCTTACTGCTCAGTAAATCTCGTATCTTCATACTTCTAGACTCCTAATGACTTTTGCCGGAACACCACCAACCAAAGTATTATCCGGTACATCATGTACCACACACGCACAAGCAGCTACAACACAGCCATTACCTACAGATGAATTGTTGCAAATCGTACTTCTGCCTCCAATCCATGTTCCGTTTCCAATCACCTGATGATAAATCTCGCCCTTACCGGCTCTTCGGGTTCTATCTCCAATTGCATGCCCGCCCGTTTGAAATGTAACCTCCGGACCAAGATCACAATTGTCGCCAATTTGGACTGTACCGTTTCCATTGACCTTACAGTTTTTACCAATCCAACAATTATTTCCAATCGCAATGGTACCTTTGCATTCAATAGGGCCAACTATTGTCGTCCCGTCTCCGACTGGACACCCGATTCCACGGAGCAATTTTCGTTTCATATTGCACGCAAGCGGTTTTGTTCCGACAAAAACATGGTTAATCAAAAACAGATTTAACGTTCTCTTGATACCATTTAAATGCAGCATTCTTTTAAGATTCATTTGCATGATACCATCCATTATCCAATATTTCTGCGCTGCTGCAGGGACCGTCTTCAAACAAAGTCTGCACCGTGTTGCCTTTGATGATTTCCCTTGCTAATTCAACAAATCGCCCGGATGCCACCTGTGCATTCCATGTATCTGAAATCGTGGCATAAGCATTCTCGCCCATCTTTCTTCTATAGGCGTCATCGTCCAACAATCTACAGACCTGTTTTTCAAAGTGCTTTTGATTCCCGTTTTCGTAAATTAGACCATTTACGCCATCCTTGATTAAGAAAGGCACTGAGCCAATTGCGTGGCTTGCAACAACCGCACATCCACTGTTCATCGATTCATTCAAGACTGCTCCCCAACCCTCATTAAAATCACTGGTAAACAGGAACACATCGGCTCTTTCCATATGAGCACGCACTTCATCCGGAGACATTGCGCCAAGCATTTCTACGCAATCTTCTACGCCTTTGCTCCGAATCATTTCACGAAGCTGTGCTTCCATCTCACCATTGCCGATAATACTTATTTTAAAGGAGTAGCCTTTTTTCTTAAGAGATGCTGCCAACTCGATTGAAGCATCCGGATGCTTCAATCCTATAAGCCTGCCGGCCCATAGGATTGAAGCCTGAGGATGCTTCCATCCTGCTGACGTAACCGATAGCTTTCGCTTCATCAATTCAGCGGCATCATATTTTTTGGTCTCCGGGAAATACCCCCACTTAAAGGTTCTTCCCTTAAAATTTGTGTAGCGGTTCAAATCCGCAGCAGTATAGGCACTGCTACAGCAGAAATACAACGGCCCCTTTTCAAACGGTTTCAAATGCTTCCACGCACTCGCAAAATTGTGCGGGATCTGCAACAACCCCGTTCCCTCCTTAAAGTAGCGCTCACTAAACTTAAAGCACAGTTTTCCTTTGCTCGTGCGGCGCACAATCAGACTATCCGGGCATGAGCCGTATATCGCTACATCTGCATCATCAATTAGTTTTTCGGCCTGATGCATTTTCTCCTCAGAATCGTAGGCACAAAGCACAAACGGGTATTTGTGATTCATATCCTCATACCCCATGTCAAGTCTCTCTTGCGGAATCGCTTCTAGGGCAACAAATGTATACTCCACACCATCTTGACTTAAAATTCCCTGTGAGAAAGGAAGCTGATGATGATTCATAAAATTAGAAACCATTACAATTTTCATAAAGGCTCCTTCCTTCCCGCCAGATAGAAAAGCACATAAACAAACTCTATTCCCGGAAATCCTCCCAGAAAAATACTTGCTTCTCCACTGGATTGAATAAACAACCCCAAGATACAAATCAAAGCAGTCCGTGCAACTGGATTATCATTTTCACAACACGCCAAGGTTTTTTTTAGCATCATCCCATAAAAGAGTATTGTTCCCAATAAACCTGTAGAGCAAAGATGTGCCAACGGTGCATTATGGGCATTAGCAAAGCTCGCCTCGCCTAAATTTCCAACTATCCATTGAAAATCAGTACGTAACAAAGAAAGGTAGTCAGTAAATGTTCCTTGACGACCTGAAAATAGTGACTTGCCCATTATCATTAGGTCAGCATATCCACTTCTAAATAGCATCAGATACATTGGGACGAACAATATTGGAAATGCAAAACATAGAGCCACAATCATTTTGGGAATTCTAATTTTTACAGGCAGTATTGCACTTGCAACTACAAATATAGCCGCAATCATACATGTTCTTGCGCCTGTCATCCATAGTAAATACAACAAATACGTAACAAGTATAACAACGAAAGCTTTTTTCCTTGCATTTTTTTGATAAATCATGACAATGCAAATTACCGCAAAAATATAAATACCTGCAAGATTGCTGTTTCCAAAATACAATGTAAGCGTCGGTGAAACTGTATTATTATCTCTATAATATGCAAACGGCATTAGTGAATAAGCAGAGAACAGCAATCCACTTAGTATTCCAAATCTATATACTGTATCAATCGTTTTTTTATTCTGCAAAAACGTATTATTTAATGCTATAACCCAAAATAATGAAAAATAACAAACTATGGCATAAAGCAATCCGCTTTCAAACGGTTCATCCGTTGTAAATAGACTCACAACAATATCAATGAGAAGTACAAAAAACAATACTATATATTTTCTTTCTGCGCCGTTATTGTAAATCGTCAAAGCGATATTTGCTGTTGTTGCAATAACACCAAGCCAAATCACATAGTGGATAATTCCAGTGTTTTTTAATGGAATAAGCAGAAAGAATAAGAACGCCGCAAACAGTTGGATGTCATGGAAAGATACCTTAAATTCTCGAAGCGCATGTTTTTCAACCATTTATACTTTAAAAACCTCCTACCATATCACTATATAATTTTATATAATCACCATATTTCACCTTTTCACTAAATCTGCAAGCAGAATTAATGCACGTAATTCGGCTAACGTCCGCACAGTTATTATTTATGATTGCTTCTAACATTTCTTCATAAGAATCAACCACTACACCCGAATTCTCATCAATGCACTCAGGGCTTCCACCAGTGCGAAATGTAATCACAGGTGTCCCGCATGCTTGTGCTTCAACATTCACCAATCCTAAAACTTCTTCTCTGGTCGGATTCACAAAAACATCTGCTGCGGTATAAATGCCTGCAAGTTCATTCTGATTCTGCGTTCTATGAATTGTTATTATACTAGCGGGCAACTTCTTATCAATTTTTTCATCCGTTCCAACTAAAACAATTTTGAACAGATTTCCATCGAGTTCAGATGCTAATCTTATAAAGCAATCCAGACCTTTTTTTACTCCCCAGCCAAATGAAACTCCCAAAATAACTTTCTGTCCCTCTTTAACGCCCCACTTATTCCTATATTCGTTTTCTGTTGGCTTAAATACATGCAAATCGATGCCATTGTTAATAACTTTTACTGGATATTCATTTAAATAAGATTCATTCACAAGATTCGCCAGCCATTTAGACGGAGTAACAACAGTCAAATTTTTTACCCCAGTAAACCATTTTTTCTTTAACCTCCACATTCGCTTTGTATTATCATACAATGCTTCTGGATATTCTTTATACTGAGGGCAATTAAAACAACCTGTTCTCCATTTATCACATTTTGCCATTGTAAAATGTGGACATTGTCCAGTGAACGCCCAGCAATCATGCAGAGTCCATACAACCGGAATTTCATGCTTCTTTATATACGAAAATAGCATTGGCAAATTAATATATGAATTATGAAGGCTGTGCAGATGAATAATATCGGGCTTGAATTCATCAATCTTCTTCAAAAGTTTATATGTCTCAAACCATGCGAAGCACCCATTGAATCCCGTGATTCTGGCAAGCGCAACATTTAACCGACGACTATTAAATGTTCCGATTCGATAATAGCCGCAGTCCTCACCTGCATCACGGTTCGTTGTGGTAATAGGCGACGCACACATTACCTCGTGACCCTGCGCTCTTGCTACCTCGGCAATCCCCATCATGATTTTTCCGGTGCTTCCTTTTGCCCCACCGTTAATCTGCACAATACGCATCCCTCGTACCTCTCACTGATTATCGCTAAAAAATGTATATCCTCTACGCCTCATGATTGCTTTTGAGAGATTGAACAGCGGCTTCGGAAGCCACTCACGCAGCCATGTCCGGAATTCAAGCATCCATTCATCTTTAACTCGCATATCCTCTCGGTCACCTTTATAAATAGGATTCCCATCGAAATACTTGCGTGCCTTCGTCAGCACCTTTCCTTTGCGAATCACGTCAAGAATAGGGAATTCCCCACGTCGGCTATCTGCGCAACGGGCATTCAGCTGTCGTGCCATATTCGTCAACGCAACCTCATACTGCCAGGCATTCAGCGTTTTTGTCAGTGTCCTATCCATGAAATCCTTACGCCAGATGCCTGCATACAGACTGACAATGTAATCGCCTGCATGATTGTCCAGCAGAAAAATACCCGGTTCTAATTCCTCAGCTTTTCTGTTTCTCAGACTCTTCATGGTCATAACAAACAGACGCAGATAATCAATCTGATGCTTTTCCATGATCTGAATATCTTCGTTGACCGCCTGAGTCGAAATCCTTTCCGTCAGGAAATAGTCATCCAAGGTAAAGAGAACATACTCTGTCTTAATCAGCGGCATCACTGCTCTCAGACGTTCCGTTATTTCCGTGCCTTCGCCTGCTGCCACCACTGTTACATTTTCAAAAGTACGATCAGTGGGTTTATCGGTTACTAAAAACGTCTCCACGTTTCGGTCTGCCCAATTCTGATTCAAAAGCAAAATATGTGCATCCCACAAATCCGAAAACTTGTCGCACGTCGAAATAATAATTGAAAAGTTGTTCTCCATCACCATGTATCCTCTGCCACTTATTTCATATGTCGGATTGCCTTTGCAACCACATCTTCCGATGTCTTGCAGCTAGCCTGCAGATTATGATGCTCTCTTGTCATCACAATCGCTTGTTCGTAGTATTTCTTTTGAAGTTCCTGATTCGAAATCAGCTGTGTAATCGAATCCACCAATTTAGCTTTATCCGTACAAACCATTGCCGCATCCGTTGACTGCATATACTCAATGATGCCGCTTTCTAGCGAGCCATATGTTAGAATGGATGCGCCACTCGCCAATGCGTCCGCTGCCTTCGTAGAGAGTGAATACCGTGAAAGGTTGATGTCCTTTTCCTCAAATCCCTCTACAATAACAGTTATGTCGCTTTCTGCCATGCGCTTTTGAACCTGCGTGTACGGCACAGAACCCATATATTTGACATTTTGATTGTCCTTGAATACAGAATAGACCTGCTCGTCCTTTTCGTTGGAATAAACCTCCAGCATATATTCTGGATTGATTTTTCCAAGGGCGTAGCCAATATCGTTCAGGGAGTTGTTGCGTCCCATACCGATATTTCCGAAGTAAGTAATAACCGGGCAATCTTTGTTAATTACGCTGAACGGTTTACGCTGAACCGTAGAAGTCAAATAAACCGTTTCGCCGTCCAGTCCAAATTCCGAATTATACTTATCCCGAATCTTGTCGCTGATGTAAATCGCACTACCCGGCCAAGCCAGAACCTTGTCAATCAATTTCTTGTAGGTCGATTTATAAAGGTGATAGATCGGATTCAGCGTCTTTTCCACATTGAAATAATAGTCATCGCCAATGCAGGAGACAATTGGCACGTTATATCTCTTGGCGACATACATTGCAATCTGCGGGATAAAATAGTCATCCGAAAAAGCCAGAAACACGCATTCTGGTTTGAAGTCATCCAGCCAATTGTTTAGCTTCTCCGTGCACCAGAATCTCTTACGCCAGAGGATTCCCCTGAGCAAATGCGTAAGAGGCGTATGCCTTCCACCAAACTTGTAGGCGGCTTCTGCTTTTGCATCGCCGAGTTCCAAATCATTGTCGAGCCACTCCGTATCAAGTTCATCATAGTGGTAGACTACGCCGGTATCGACTTTCTTCCCCATCCACCGCTGCAACATACGGTGATCCGTAATCTGGAAAAGCGTTTCGCAATGCCCCTTGCACGGCTTCTTTGTATTGGAGAATATCTGTGCAATATTCTCTTTCTCCCAATAGTGAAAGTACGCATCAAAAGCGCGTGACGTTGATTTTGTGTTATATGGAACCGTTCCTACGATCAGCACTCTCGGATGCATATCGTTTCTCCTTTGAACTTTTATCGAATATTTAATACTTTCTTGAGCACGGCATTTTGATCGAGCAGACGGATAACTACTGCACACAGCCCCACTGTCAGGGCGAAGTTTCCGGCAGTCAGTAAATACCCTTCAATACTGCTAAATTGGATTGCAACACTGCTTTTGAAGATATTGAGAAGCAGACCGTGCATCATGTAAATTTCTAAGCTTTGTTTTCCTGCCCAAAGGAAAAACTCCCTTACTTTTTCTTTCCGGTTAATACAAAGCTCAGCACGGCATTTGGGTTCATCATCACTATTGCCATCACAGTAAGTGCTACCGTAATCACATAGTTGACCAGAACCAGGCTCAGCCCCACCGGACTGTACAGAATCGGCACTTTGTCCGACTTGATCAAGCTGAGAAGCAGATAGTGCGTGAGATACACTTCCAACGAGTGCTCTCCGACCCATGCAAGAGTACCCCCCCCCGATTTTACTGGAGAAGATTCCCCTACAGAGACCACATACTGCAATACACCCAGCCAACGATGTTGCCGCACGCAAGATAATCGCAAAGCCGCCATCCGACATCTCATAAAGCGGAAATCTAAGAATAACGAACAGCCACACTACAAAGCAGATTGCAACTACACTATCAATAATCTTTTTGCCAATCTCAGATTCCTTCATCCTGTCATCAAACTGACCATACAAGAACCCTGCATAGTAGAAAGGCATATAATAGAGCGTCAATTTGATTGCAAAGAACGAAAGCCCTAAAATTGCGCCAATTCCCACCAGCAGAACCATTCCCACTAAGTAGCACCCCAAAAGTACGGTCTGCTTCTTCAGCAGGTTTTCTTTGCTCACCCGCTCTGCAATGAAAGAGGCAATGCCAAAAATCATGCTAATCGTCCAAATCGTTGCAAGGAACCAATAACCTGAATCCATATTCCACAGGAGATGCTTAACGTTTAGGAAACCATCCTCTCCAAAAATGATACCTCTAACTAAAAAACTCCATACAGCCCACGGTAGCATATAAGCAACCGTTCTACGCTTCACATATTTCCATAGCCCCTTACCATCAGAGATTTGGCGGCTATATTTCGTTACAAATCCACTGATCAAGATGAACAACGGCATTTGCAATGACCAGATGATGTTGAAAAGAAAACTCTTCTGCGAATCAACAGTACATCCAGTCATGGTATGCCCCAAAACAACCAGAAGCATCGCTATGCCACGCATGATATCCACAAATTGATTTCGGTTCTCTGCTTTTTCCATGTACTACCTCTTCCTTAGTCTTTCAATTATTTCCGAGTCAACATTTATGTCAAACTTTCTTGCGATAAGTTTCTCTGCCTTTTTTAGTTCTTCGTAATCTATAGTCGTTAATGTTTTGGGGCTGCTCATTCCTTTCTCCCACCTAATATAATGTAGATACGGCTTTACGTTATTGGCATAGGGAGAATTCATAACTAATGTTTGGAAGAAGCATTCGTCCGGACATAGTGAATGTTTAAATAATTTTATATATTCCGGATAATTCTCCAGAAAGTTATATATCCATTTCACCATTGCATCATTTAAGCACCACCACGACGACCCAAAATAATACTGAACATTACCAGGTGCTGCTCTTCTTACTAAGGAAAATGTATGATTCCATCCTCCTGTACCATACACCAGAATGTTCTTCAAAATCTTCTGCCATTTTTTTCTTCCGACAACTATTCTAGGAAAGTAAATATCATTTCTTTTTTCGAATTGTTTTATCAAAGCACAGTCAATGAAATTCTCATTTTTATGCTCATTAAGGAACTTCACAATTTCCCCAATCGATTTAAGTGGAAAGTCTTGGCCGCTGATTAAGAAATAATGGCTGTACCCCCCCAGAAATGGCAGCATCTAACAAATTCAGTGTTGCCTGTACCTGGCTAAACTGTGCCCACTGAACATCTACGCAGTCTTTCTTTGGAAGAAGATAAACGCCATCGATCTTCTCAATGTTTTCTCTAATGTTTTCGTTCTTGGAATCCACATGAATAAAAACGTCAACCTGTGGATGCTTTAAAGCTTTCAACAGAAGATTAATCTGCTTTGGATTTTTGTGGCACTGCATTAAAAAGGCAACCTTCATCATCAATCCCTCAACACTTTCTCAAACATAAACTTCCGCAGCCAGTTGGGAGCCAGCGCCGACCCGCTGCGGATTATGCAACTTTTAATGTACTGACCATTTCCAATAAAGCCTTGCTGTTTCATAAACTTGAACAGTCTTGCCTGCGTCTTGGCGTATTTCCAACCGGCTCTTCTTAAATACATATCCGAGCCAGCTCGCATGTGGAGCAGCGGCGCTTGAATGTTGTACCCATGATATCCTGCCATCAGCATCCTTAGCCAAAGGTAATAGTCCTCCAGTAAGTAGAAATCTTGATAGGAGCCAACTGCTTTGACTGCGGACTTCTTATACATCACGCAGGGGTGATTAAACGGATTCCGCTTCTTTGCAAACTCTACGATTTCCGCATGGGTTTCCGGCGGCACTCGCCTCGTATCAACCGTGTTCGGATCAGTGGTAAATTCCTCCACGACACCTGAGCAAATACTCACTTCCGGGTGCGTATTGAACACATTAATCTGTTTCTCACAACGGTCTGGATAGGCAATATCATCGCTATCCATCCGGGCAACCAGCTCATTTTTGCAATGCTTGATGCCTTCATTGAGTGCGTTGCCAAGTCCACCGTTTTTCGCAAGTCGGACAACATTCAGAGATTCACCCATCTCCTGCTGCTTTGCTGCAATAACGGCATCCAACTCCGGATTCAGAGGTCCATCGCACACCAACACAAAATCGTTTGTTGGAACCGTCTGCACCTGAATGCTCTCGATTGCCTGTCTCAAATATTCCGGTTTTTCTTTGTGATAAACAGACATTAAAACGCTGTAATTCTGCATCACTTTGTCTCCTGCCCCATCGCCGTAGTTGCGCCTTCTGCCACACCTTCAGTACTCTCCGGCATGAACAAAATTTTCACGGTTGCCAGCATAATCTTCAAATCCTCGATCAGACTGGGATGCGCAATGTACATCAGATCCATCTGCAGCTTATCGTAGGGGGTGGTATTGTATTTGCCATACACCTGTGCATAACCGGTCAAACCAGCCTTTGCCTGCAGGCGCAGCGCAAACTCCGGCATCTCCTCGCAGTACTGTGCGGCGATCTCCGGGCGCTCCGGACGAGGGCCCACAACAGACAAATCACCCTTCAGGATGTTCAGCAACTGAGGCAGTTCGTCCAGACGGCAGGCGCGGATAATGTGACCGACCTTTGTAATACGGTCATCCTTGTCGCCAGTAGAAAGACGTGCCACACCGTCCTTTTCTGCATCTACGCGCATGGAGCGGAACTTCAAGATTTCGAACTGCTTGCCATCCTTGGTCAGGCGCACCTGCTTGTAGAAGGCGGGGCCACCATCGGATTTGACTGCAATGGCTGTGATCAAGAGCAGCGGGCTCAGGATGATCAGTGCCAGCAGTGAGATCACAATGTCCATTGCGCGCTTGATGAACAAGAATTCCGGGCTTGCCATGTAACGACCGATGCGCAGCATCGGCAGATGGAACATATGCATGGGCCACGCGCCGCTCATGATAACGTCACCAACACGGGGAATGACGAACATATTGATGCCCTTCCCTACGCAGTGCTTCAGGATAATGTTTCGTTCATGGCTGTGAACACCACTGACAAAAACAGTCTCCATGCCGTCCAGAATGCTCAGGTCTGCCAAGCACTCCGACACGCTCAAGGTGACCTGCACGTCGTATTTCTGGCTCAGACCGTACTCGTTGATGAGCTTTTCCATACCATGACGCACATCGTAGACGACTGCGGTCTTCTGCGGCGGAAAGGTCTTGTAGTACCATTTATGTGCACAAGATGCCCAGATCGCAGCCATCACCAACTGCCCCGCAATTGCCGCAATACCCGGCAACAGGTTGCAGAGCTTTGCCGACATCAGGCAGATCACGATGTACAAAATACCATCGGTTGCCATCGCGCCAAGGATCTGGCCATACACAAGCTCCGAGACCCGCTGCATGGACATCCAGAACGCATCGTAGATTTTACCGAGTGCAATGTACAGGATAAAAAACAGGCCTAAAATCGCAAAATGACCCTCCCATGCCAGATTTGCATAGGTCTGGTGCGAGTAGTACAGGAACCAGCAGCCCGCAAACGGCAGCTCGATCATCAGAACATTCAGGATCTTCACGACCCTCAACATCACATCATGCTGAATCTTTGACATAATCCTCTCCAATAACTCCTTTAGATTTTCTTTTTACGACTCACGTAACTTCTCCGACCCAAATTGCATCAAGTGCTTTGGATCGCGCTATCAACTACACAAACCGATATCTTCCCCCGTTTTGTGGTTAGCTGAAACATTCAGTTTTTCGCTTTCCCTATGAGGTCCTTGTGCCACCTCCAACCGGCGCGGTCTCGAGTCCGCTTTCTCCCACCGCATCCCAATCTCATCCAGCTTTGCAATACGCTCCTCCGTCAAAACGGCGCAGCTTTTGTCTGGATTATGGCGGGTATACCGCTGCCGCTTGACCCAATTTCCGAGGTTGTAACCGCCCGGTGACACATAACCGGCCGGAACATTCAGGTCGCCGTGGGCATCAAAGTAGCGCCTTGCTTCCTGATATCCTTCGTTCCACTGGCGGTCATTGCGGTTGCCCCAGTACATCCCGATCCGGTTGAGTCGCTCGACCTGTTCGCCCGTCAGCTTTCCTTTCGGGTACGCCCATTGCTGGCTTTCGACCCATTGTCCCAGCCGTTCGCCAGCCGCTGTCACATAGGAACGTGGGATATTCAAGTTGCCGTTTTCCTCATAGTAGGCGGCAGCCAGTGCATAAGCTTTTTCCCACTTGGCATCGAAAATGTTCCACACCATGCCGATCTCATCAAGCTGTGCGATGCGTTCTTCCTTCAAATGGCCATTGAGCTTCTGTTGCCGGGTCTTGATGATCCACTGTCCCAAAGGGTAGCCGTCCGGGTCGGTGTATTTGCCGGGCACCATCAGGTTCCCGTAGGTGTCGTGGTATTTCTTTGCGACCTCAAATCCGTGCTGCCATGCAATTTCCTTCCGGTTGCCCCAGACCATGCCGATGCTGTCCAGCCGCGCGATCTGCTGCTCAGTCAGGTTGCCTTGGATCTGTCCCTCGCGCACACGGCGCTGGGTGACCAGCCACACACCAAGGCTCAGACCGCCGGGCGTGGTGTACAGTTTCGGGGCGTTCAAATTGCCGTGCTCTGCATAGTAGATACTTGCCTCAGAGAAATAGTGCTCCCAGCCGGAAGAAAGGCTCGCCTGCAGCTGTTCGAACAGCACCCGGCAGTCGTGCACCTGCTCGATGACCTCGAACCGCTCGGTGACGATCTTATCGCCCTCGCCGTTGGCATAGAGCCGGTGAACTGCCTCCTGCATCTCGCTTTGCAGACCGGAAATGCTGGTCAAGCCCTCAAAGTTGTTGACTACATCCAGAATCAGCGGGGCTGCGGTATCTCCGGCGGTCAGGGCGCGGCCAATCTGCTGCTTGTAAATAATGGGCGAAATCGTTGGTCGGAACAGGATGACCCCGGAAATGCCTTCCACATGGACGCCCTCGTTGAGCATATCGATGCAGAACAGCAGCTTCAGCCGGTTGGTCGTATCCGTCTTGAAGTCCGAAAAGGCTTTGTCGGTGTTCGGGTCATCGGAGTAGGCTTCGTACACCACAACATCCGGGTTGACCCCGGCGAACCATTCCGGCACATGGGACACCATCTCGTCCATGTGCTCCTTATTTGCGCAGAACACGATGTACTTACCGGACTTGTTTGTGATATGATGGGCAAATACTTTATCCAGGCCGTCTGCCTGCTCCAGTGCGCGGCGCAGCGCGTCCAGATATTTCTGGTTCACATCCTGAATGCCCGGTGTTCGCAGGTTGTCCACCCGTGCCTGATACTTTGCAAGCGTTTTCTGGTACTGGTAGACCGTGGTCACATATTTCGGGGCAGGCAAAATACCCCTGACGACTGCTTCGCCAAGGGTCATGTTGCTCGCAACACGGCTATCGAAAAGTTCTTCGGCCATATCGCGGTTATTATCCAGATACCGGATGTTTGTTGCCGTCAGCCCCAGAAGCTTTGCCTCTGGGCATAACTTTAATAAAGCCACCGTGCTTTCGCCCCAGCATTCCGCACCGGCACGGTGGAATTCATCGAGTACAATATAGGCAGGTTTCTGTGCCGCTATTTCGTCCAGCTGTGCCTGCGCACAGCACATCAGTTTGGCGTAGGTATAAAAGTGAACGTTTTCCAAAGGAAAATCCGGGACATTCCCTTTCAAGCCTTCCAGCTGGGTCTTGAAGATATATTCACTGGGAGAAAGCCAGATCACGACCTTCTCCAGGTTGTCCTCGATCAGCTTGAACGCAATGTAGCTCTTTCCAGTGCCGGTCGGGTG
>OGOV01001995.1_pt1 | contig 16419 bp, 10 predicted proteins | sample 1552711 | NCBI WGS metagenome assembly OGOV01 (sample SAMEA2580216, study PRJEB22360) | human gut metagenome | biome: human gut; feature: human-associated habitat; material: faeces | place: Denmark | collected 2008/2010 | reverse complement strand
AAACCAGGGAAGAGGATGAAGAATTTAAAAATGCGGTAGACTTGCTGTTTGAGGAACTGGAAAGGGATGAGCCGAACCACTTTGCAGTAAGGCAGTATAAAAAATATAAGCTGGCAGCAGGTAAAACAGCAAAATCTATTCTGATCAGTTGCGGTGCAAGACTAGCACCTTTTGATATTGCAGAGCTTAGGGAACTGACGTCTTATGATGAAATGGAACTGGATATGATCGGAGATCAGAGAACTGCACTGTTTATTGTAATTTCGGATACAGACGATACTTTTAACTTTGTGGTTGCTATGATGTACAGTCAGCTTTTCAATCTGTTATGCGACAGAGCCGATGATGTTCATCATGGAAGACTGCCTTATCATGTGAGAATCCTTTGTGACGAGTTCGCAAATATCGGTCAGATTCCGAAGTTCGACAAGCTGATTGCAACGATCCGAAGCAGGGAAATTTCTGCTTCCATTATACTCCAGTCCCAGTCGCAGCTCAAGACAATTTACAAGGATGCAGCCGAAACCATTACGGGAAATTGTGACACAATGTTGTTCCTGGGAGGTAAGGAAAGTACCACTCTGAAAGAAATTTCAGAAACACTGGGTAAGGAAACCATTGACTTATATAACACTTCTGATACAAGAGGACAGAGTAGATCTTACGGTTTGAACTACCAGAAAACAGGAAAAGAATTGATGAGTCGGGATGAACTGGCAGTCATGGACGGTAACAAGTGTATTTTACAGCTTCGTGGTGTCCGTCCGTTTTACAGTGATAAATTTGACATTACAAAACATAAACGGTATAAGCAGTTATCCGATTATGATAAAAAGAATGAGTTCCATGTGGAAGAATACATGAAACATCAGATGGAAGTCCGGTTAGATCCGGAAGAACAGTTCGACCTTTATATGTATGAAGGCAGTGAACTGGAAGAACAATCAAATAATGAAAATGAAGGCACAGGGCATGTAACGTAAAACATACATAGCTCTTTTTTTATGCCCTTTTGGGAGGTAGCGATATGCACAAGCATGAAAGACCGCCCATCAGGGCGGAACCCTCCGAGTAGTAACCAGTAAAAAATCACAATGAAAAACAGGAGTTACGAAAGGAGAACATAGATTATGGCGTTTTTTACATCAGCAATTAATATTTTACAGACACTCGTTGTCGCAATCGGAGCAGGACTTGCAGTTTGGGGAGTTATCAATCTTCTGGAAGGTTATGGTAACGATAATCCGGGTGCGAAGTCACAGGGAATCAAGCAGCTTATGGCAGGTGGAGGTGTCGTTTTAATCGGTACACAGCTTGTACCATTACTGGCGAATTTATTTTAGCCGGGGCAGTAAGAAAGGAGAACACGCATGGATAAGATTTTTGAGTCCATAGAAGAATGGATGCGTAACCTCCTTACAGGCATGGTCAGCTCAAACCTGACAAACATGTTTACCGATGTGAATGAAAAAACCGGTGACATTGCAAGTCAGGTTGGGCAAACGCCCCAGGGCTGGAGTGGCAGTATTTTCAGTCTGATCCAAAATCTGTCGGATTCTGTGATCGTACCGATTGCCGGGATGATTATAACCTTTGTGCTGTGTTATGAGCTGATTTCCATGCTCACAGAGAAGAACAACATGCATGACATTGATACATGGATGTTCTTCAAATATTTTTTCAAAATGTGGGTTGCAGTCTGGTTCGTAAGTAATGCATTCACAATTACTATGGCAATTTTTGATGTGGGACAGAATGTAGTGAACCGGGCATCAGGAGTGATCAATCATCAGACAGCAATTAATATTGATTCGGTGGTCACTTCAATGGAAACGGCAATGGAATCAATGGAAGTAGGGGAACTGGTCATACTGGCACTGGAAACACTTCTGGCAAGCCTGTGTTTAAAGGTTATTTCCGTTTTTATAACGGTCATTCTTTATGGACGTATGATTGAGATTTACTTGTATTCGTCAATCGGTGCAATTCCGTTTGCAACAATGAGCAATCGGGAATGGGGACAGATTGGCAGCAATTACTTAAGAGGATTGTTCGCATTGGCATTCCAGGGATTTTTTATCATGGTGTGTGTGGGCATTTATTCCGTACTGGTTGCTAATATACAGGTATCAGATAACGTGCATACAGCATTGCTCAGTGTAATGGCTTATACGGTTGTACTATGTTTCAGCCTTATGAAAACAGCCAATTTCTCGAAGAGTATCTTTAATGCACATTAAACTGGAAAGAGGAGATGATAGAAAATGGCTTTTGTATCAGTACCCAAAGATCTGACAAAAGTAAAAAATAAGATTATTCTGAACCTTACAAAACGTCAGCTCATCTGCCTTGGCATTGCTGCAGCAGTAGGGTTTCCGTTTTATTTCCTTACAAGAGGGTTGATTGGTTCGAGTAATGCGGCAACCGGAATGTGTCTGTTGATGCTTCCGGCTTTTTTGTTTGCCATGTATGAGAAAGACGGACTTCCTTTAGAAAAAGTCCTGAAAAATATGATTACAGTAAAATTTATCCGTCCTCCGTTGCGAAAGTATGAGGTGGAAAATATGTATGAGAAAAGAAAAATTATAACAAAATCGAAGGGAGGTACAGTTCGTGGAAAGAAGAGAAAATGATAAATTGCTGCCAGAACATGCCAAAGATGCTTCTTATCCAGAGGACTGGTGGTTAGATGAAGCAGATTCTGCTGATGGTTTACCAGTGTTTGCCATGGATGAAGCAGAAGATTTTGTCAAGGACAGACAGCGTTTGAAGGGAGTACCTATGGTTACAGGGTATGAAGCACTGGAGCGACACCGGGGTGTCCGCAGACCAAGACGTAAATTAAGCAGAAGGGAGCAGCGGGCATGGGAAAAAGCACAGAAGTATGAAGCGAAACTTCATAAGGCACAGGAAAAGGAAGATAAAAAACGTGCAAAACAGGAAGCAAAGCTGGCTGCTCGTGAAGAAAAAGCAGCACAGAAGCAGGCGAAAAAAGAGAAAAAGTATAAAAAGAAAACGAAACCGACAGCTTCCTCTTCCGCAAAATCCAGTGGGAAAAAGTGTGCTGCAAAAAAAGTGAGCAGCAATAAGAAGGGTGGAAATAAGGAAAAGAAGATTACCGCACAGCAGTCTATCCCATACAGAGAAATGGGAAAAGATGGTATCTGTCGTGTGGAAGATGGTTATTATTCCAAGACCATCCGTTTTTATGATATTAACTATCAGTTGGCACAGAACGAAGATAAAAATGCGATTTTTGAAAACTGGTGTGATTTCCTGAACTATTTTGACAGTACGATTCATTTCCAGTTGTCCTTTATCAATCATCACAGCAATATGGCAGAATATGAAGATGTGATTCGCATTAAGAAGCAGAAAGACAGTTTTGATGATCTGCGTATGGAGTTTGCTCAGATGCTCAGAAACCAGTTGGCAAAGGGAAATAATGGTCTTGTCAGAACAAAGTATCTTACATTTGGAATCGAAGCAGACAATATCCGGGAAGCAAAACCGAAACTGGAGCGTATCGAAACGGATATTCTCAATAACTTTAAGGTATTAGGGGTGTCTGCTTATCCGTTGAATGGCGTGGAGCGTTTGCAGATTATGTATGAAACGTTCAACCAGGATAATAAAGTCCCATTCCGGTTTAACTATGAAGATGTGTTGCGTACCGGACTGAATACCAAGGACTATATTGCACCATCCAGTTTTGTATTTAAAAATGGAAAAGATTTTCAGATGGGAGATACTATCGGGGCAGTATCCTACCTGCAGATTCTGGCACCGGAGCTGACTGATAAAATGCTTGCGGAATTTCTGGAAATGGACTGCAATCTGCTTGTGAATCTTCATATCCAGTCCATCGACCAGATGAAAGCGATTAAGTTGGTAAAAGCAAAGGTTACAGATATTAACAGGATGAAAATTGAGGAGCAGAAAAAAGCAGTTCGTTCCGGATATGATATGGATATTATCCCGTCTGATTTGAATACTTACGGAGGGGAAGCAAAGAGGCTTCTGGAAGATTTGCAATCCAGGAATGAGAGAATGTTTCTTGTGACGGTGGTGTTTTTAAATACTGCAAAAAATAAACAGGAACTGGAAAATGTGGTATTTCAGACCGCAGGTATTGCACAGAAATATAATTGTGCATTAAAGAGGCTTGATTATCAGCAGGAACCGGGACTTATGAGCAGTCTGCCACTTGGAAAAAACTGGATTCCTATTAAAAGAGCATTAACGACAACTTCAACAGCGATTTTTGTTCCGTTCACGACACAGGAATTATTTATGGGTGGAGAATCCATTTACTACGGTCTGAATGCCTTGTCTAACAACCTGATTATGGCTGACAGGAAGAAACTGAAAAACCCGAATGGCTTGATCGTGGGTACTCCGGGAGCTGGTAAGTCCTTTGCGGCAAAACGTGAAATTACCAATGTTTTTATCGTGACAAAGGACGATATTATTATCTGTGATCCAGAAGGCGAGTATTTTCCCATAGTCCGGGCATTCAATGGACAGGTTGTTCGTATTTCGCCAACTAGTCATGATTATATCAATCCGATGGATATTAACACCAATTATGCGGATGATGACGATCCGTTATCTCTGAAATCAGATTTTATTCTTTCGCTTTGTGAACTGGTAGTAGGTGGAAAGAATGGCTTAGAGCCAGTAGAAAAGACAATTATTGACCGTTGTGTCCGCTTGGTATATCAGGACTATCTTGCAGATCCGGTTCCGGAGAAGATGCCGATACTGGAGGATTTATACAATCTGCTTCGCAAGCAGGAAGAACCAGAGGCACAGCGTCTGGCAACGGCACTGGAAATCTATGTTAATGGTTCTCTTAAAGTATTCAACCATCGCACGAATGTTGAGTTGAATAACCGTCTGGTATGTTTCGACATTAAAGACCTTGGTAAGCAACTTAAAAAACTTGGTATGCTGATTGTTCAGGATCAGGTCTGGAACAGGGTAACAGTCAATCGTGCTGCACATAAATCTACCAGATATTACATTGATGAGTTTCACTTGCTGCTGAAAGAAGAACAGACAGCAGCATATAGCGTGGAAATCTGGAAGAGGTTCCGTAAGTGGGGCGGTATTCCGACTGGTATCACACAGAATGTAAAAGACCTGCTTGCTTCAAGAGAAATCGAGAACATCTTTGAAAACTCTGATTTTATTCTGATGCTTAACCAGGCATCCGGGGACAGACAGATTCTCGCCAAACAGCTTAACATCTCTCCGCATCAGCTTTCCTATGTAACAAACAGCGGAGCAGGAGAAGGCTTGATTTTTTATGGAAATACAATTATTCCGTTTAAGGACAGATTTGATAATTCTCTTATGCTGTATGCGTTAATGTCATCGAAACCGGAAGATGTGGAAAAACGTGAAAAACTTGGCATCAAAGACAGGGACGATTAACAGGAGGAGTGGCAGAGTGAGGCGGTTTATAGCAGGAATATTGATGATTGTTTCGATTATTTTGCTTACTATCAGTATTTACTTTCTGATGGGAATGTTCATACAGGAAAGACAGGACAATCAGTTACAGCAAGAGTTGCAGGAACTTATGCAGGAGAAAGAGGACGAGCCGGGAGAAAATTCTTCCGGCGATTCTTTTATAGAAGTAGATGCTGGAATACTGGCATTGCATGAGGAAAATCCAGATTGTATTGGGTGGCTTACGATTGAGGGAACAAAGATAGACTACCCAGTTATGTACAGGCCCGGAGATAAGAATTATTATCTGCATCGGGATTTTAATGGGGACTACTCAGCAAATGGCTGTCTGTTTCTTGCTGAGGAATGTGTGCCGGGAGATTCAGACAACCTGATTATCTATGGGCATCATATGAACAGTGGGAAGATGTTTGCTGACCTTGAAAAATATAAAGACAGGGGATTTTATGAGGAGCATCCGACAATCCTGTTCCGTACCATATGGGGAAATGAACAGTATCAGATATTATCAGCATTTACAACACCGGTTTATACCGGAAATGACTTTAACTATTACAGTTTTATAAAAGCACAGAAAGGGGCAGATTATGAGTACTTTATTAGAGAAATTAAGCGAAAAGCAATCTATGAAACCGGAATCACAGCAGAATATGGGGACAAGCTGCTTACATTGTCCACATGCGAATATTCACAGCAGAATGGGCGTATGGTCGTGGTTGCAAAAAAAATTCAGCAAAATGAAAGCTGAGAAAGAACCGGAAGAATTTGAATTTGGCTGCGAAGATCTGACGAAGGACTGGTTTGATGAGATAAGTGATATGGAAGAACCGGAAGAGAAAATTAAGTGCGATGAAAATGATTTTTTTGATAATGAGCAGGACAGTGTAGAGCCGGATTCTAAACCAGATAAAGCAAGAACAGGAGGTATCTGGGACTGGGACAGCGAAGACTACTGGGCTTATGGGGAATCTGAAAGATCACTTTTAGAAATGGCGCATAAGGATATGCTTTGCATTGCTGGTCTGTTAGAAGTAATGGATTCATTGACGTTGCTTGCAGATACACAGGAGCGAGAGTTACAGAGTGATCTTTCCGATATTTCAGTGAAATTAAAGGATAAGGCGATTGCCATTGAAAACAGATGGAACACGTTTCTGAACAAAAATTATGAAATCAGGAGATGATGATCATGCAGGAGCATGAATATAAAGCAAGGGATAAAACTGTCCAGAAGATGAGCCGGGATGGACTTCGGGAAGAAAATCTCCGCAGTAAAAAAGAAAGGCGGATTACCGGACGTGAGGCAGATGAGAAGAAAACAGCCGGACACAGGGAACAGGAGCTGGATTTTGGAAAGGCAAGAAAAGCTCATACTGCAGAAGAACCAGTAGAGGAAGGAACAGAGGGAAAACACAGGTTACAGTCAAGACACGCTTTTCTGGAACAGGAAAAAATTGCGGAAGCGGATGAAATGGAAAACTCAGAAATGAGTGAGGATAAGGCAGACGGGGAGAAATCTCCGTCTGTTTCACGTTCCAGACTTCGTAAAGAAAGTATCCGGGGACATCCGGGACAGGATGCCGAACGTGATTCTGAAACACCGGAACCAGACAGGCAGAGCCGAAAGAAAAAGATGGTCACAGCCTATGCAGAAAAAGAGCAGAAACGCTACCATGAAAAGTCAGAAGTTGATGAAAAATCAATGGAAGATTTTCGGGAAGAGATCAAAGGCAAGACGAAAAGGGAACAGACGTTAAAAGAACAGAAAAAATCAAAATCCCGTCTTTCTTTTGAAGATGAAGGCAAAGGTATGATTCCCGGCAGTGGAATGGCAAGAAAGGGAGCAACCGTTGTTCCTGAAGCGGTATCTGCCTATGGTCAGAAAAAGATTAGAGAGGATACCGATGATAATGCGGCTCTTGATGCGGCAGATCAGATGGAACTTGCGGGAGAAAGTCTTGCAAGGAAGTCAATTTACGTCCGGGAACGGTTAAAAGAGAACCGGCAGAGAAATAACCGATTAAGGGAATCCGTTCTGGAAGAAACGGAAAAATCCCGCTTGCAGTTTGGAACCAGTGCTTCCAATGAAGCAAAAAAGGCAGTTCAGAAAGAAGCAGAGCAGAAAAAACAGTCTGCCTTAAAGAAATTACTGCAGAAAAAGCGTTACCAGAAACAGTATCAGGCTGCGAAACAGGGAAAGGCTGCGAAAGATGCAGTGTTTGTAAATGCACAGCGATTTACGGAGAAAGCCAAGGCAGCAGTCAAGGAGATTGTGGCGCAGAACCGGAATATCCTTCTGACGATAGGAGTTATGGTTTTGCTTTTTGCATTGATGGCAACGAGTCTGTCAAGTTGCGCTGCATTATTCCAGGGAGGTTCCAATGCCATTATTTCTACCAGTTATTCCAGTGAGGATGAAGATATTTATGCTGCGGAAAATGCTTATGTGGCATTGGAAAATGCACTGAATGAGCAGATCAATCAAATGAAAGCAAACCATTCCGACTATGACGAGTTCCAGTTCCAGATTGATGAGATTGGACACAACCCGTATCAGCTTATTTCTTATCTGACAGTTAAGTATGGCGGTTTTACCTATGCAGAGGTTGCAGATGAGATTCAGGAGATTTTTAAGGAACAGTATGGGTTGTATACAGATTCGACACGAGAAACGGTAACAGAAAAGAAAAAGGTCAAGGTTGGAGAATCACTGGGACAGGTTGTGACCAGTGGATATTGTAACTGCCCGATCTGTTGCGGACAGTGGAGTGGAGGCCCGACAGCAAGTGGAGCATATCCACAGGCAAATCACACGATTGCGGTAGATGCTTCCAATCCATTTGTGCCAATGGGAACCCATGTAATTATGAATGGTGTGGAGTATGTAGTGGAGGATACCGGAAATTTTGCACAGTATGGTGTGCAGTTTGATGTATTCTACGGCGATCACGCTTCTGCGTCAGCACATGGGCATCAGACCTGGGAAGCATACATAGCAGACAGCAATGGAAGTCAGGAAGTGGAAGTAACGACAACAAGAGAAGTGAACCGGCTGGATGTAACACTCACGAACCATAACCTGGATGCAGTTTTAAGAAACCGTATGACAGATAAGGAACAGGAGCAGTATGACGCTTACAACAAATACTATGGAAATCGTGATTATCTGTTTGACCTTAACTCAATTCCGACAGGCGGGGCAGGCTTTGGATATGATATTCCGGCAGAAGCACTTTCTGATCCGCAGTTTGCCAAGATGATTCGGGAAGCAGAAAAATATCTGGGTTATCCGTATGTGTGGGGCGGTGCATCTCCATCTACCAGTTTTGATTGTTCCGGTTTCGTATGTTGGGTAATCAATAACTGCGGAAATGGCTGGAATGTAGGAAGAACAACGGCAGATGGGCTTCGGTCTTATTGCTCCTATGTATCTCCATCTGATGCAAAGCCGGGAGATCTGATCTTTTTCCAGGGAACTTATGATACGCCGGGAGCGAGCCATGTGGGAATTTATGTAGGAAATAATATGATGATCCATTGTGGAAACCCGATTCAGTATACGAGCATTGCAAGCTCTTACTGGCAGCAACACTTTATGGCATTTGGAAGGCTTCATTAGAAGGGAGTGATGGAATATGAACATGCGATTAAAAAAGGTTCTGGATGATATTCAGAAAACTGAAGATAAGATTCTGGAATTACAGGAATATGTAAAGAAACTAAAAATCCAGAAAAAGCAGATGGAGGATGCAGAAATTATCAAGGCGATTCGTTCCATGAAAATGGATAGTCGAGAGATGTTGACTTTTCTGGATGGGATTCAGAACGGAACAGTTACCATGCAGTTTGATGAGGAGGGCAATCTCTCTATGGATAGTTCCGAAACAGATGCAAAGAAAGAAGAGAGTCTGGAGAGAAATGTGGCAACCGGACAGGTAGAAGAAAGTGAGGATTTGGAAGATGAAGAATAAGGTAATGAAAAAAATTTTGATGGTCATGCTGTCAGCTACGATGCTGATTGGTTCTGCCAGTGTGACTGCTTTTGCACAGGCAAATGAAAATGCAGAGCAGACCGAAGCAACAGAGCAGGTCATAGAAGAACAGCCTGCAGAGCAGCCTGCCACAGAAGGAACACCGTTTTCTACACCGGGAAACGGACAGCTTGTGGATGATAAGGAGAATGACAGTACCAAGCAGTTTCTGACTGTACAGACAAAGAATGGAAATACCTTTTATATGGTCATTGACCGTTCCGGTACTTCTGAAAATGTGTACATGATGTCACTTGTGGATGAAAATGACCTGGCAGAGTTCTTAGATGAAACCAAAGAAACGGAAAAGAAAGAGGAATCTGCGGTGGTTCTTCTGGAAACAACCACAACACCAGAACCGGAAACTACAGCGCAGCCGGAAACAGAAGTAAAACAGGAATCTGGCATTAACAAGACGCTTGGATATATTGCTCTGGGAGCAGTTATAGCACTGGCATTAGGTGGTCTTGGCATGTTTGCTTTTGGAAAATTGAGAAAGAAAAAAGAGGACGGCATTGTAGAGGAAGGGCTGGAATTTGCTGATGACAGTTACATCAATGAAGATGAAGAAAATGCAGAAAATCAGCAGAAATAACAAAAAATCATAAGGTATGGAGAAAGGGCAGTTCTTTTGGGGCTGCCTTTTTGATAGGAACAGGAGGAAAATATGGCGAAATTTTTAGTGATTGCAGAGAAACCAAGCGTGGCACAGAGCCTTGCAAAGAATTTATCTGCATATCAGAGAGAGGACGGCTATCTGGAGGGGAACAGTTGCATTGTCAGTTGGTGCCTGGGACATCTGGCAGAATATGCACCACCAGAAATTTATGATGAAAAATATGAAAAATGGCAGTTTGAGGATTTACCGATCATCCCGGAAGTATGGAAAGTGCAGGTATCAGAGGATAAAAAGAAGCAGTTTGAAGTATTGTGCAGCTTAATGAAGCGGGAAGATGTGGCGTATCTGGTCAATGGCTGTGATGCCGGGCGAGAGGGAGAACTGATTTTTAAAAGAGTTTATAATCTGGCAGGCTGTCAAAAACCAGTGAAGCGTCTGTGGATCAGTTCAATGGAAGATGAAGCAATTCAGAAAGGCTTCCAGACCTTAAAGGACGGGAAAGAATACGCAGGTCTTTGTAATGCTGCGGTGTGCAGAGCGCAGGCAGACTGGCTGATCGGAATGAACGCAACGAGAGCCTATACAACCAGATATTTTAAACGCCTGGTGGTCGGCAGGGTACAGACACCGACGCTTGCCATGCTGACGGAAAGAAAAGAGAAGATCGAGCTTTTCAAGAAAGAAGCCTATTATAAGGTTTCTCTGTCAGATGGGAAACTTACAGTAACATCAGAAAATATCCAGTCTGAAGCAGAAGCAGACGAATTAAGAAAACTTTGTGATGGGGAAGAAGCAATGGTTACAAAAGTAAAAAAGGCGCAGAAACGAATTTCACCGCCGAAACTTTATGATCTGACCAGTCTGCAGAGAGAGGCGAACCGTTATTTTGGATACACCGCTCAGAAAACACTGGATATGCTGCAGGAACTGTATGAGGAAAAGATGGTTACATATCCGAGAACGGATAGCCAGTATGTAACGGAAGATATGAAAGAAACGGTAGAAACACTTGCAGATGAAATGACAGATTTTCTCCCATTTTTGAAATCTGAACAGTCTGGAGGAAATGCAGAGCGTGTAATCAATAATACAAAAGTATCAGACCACCATGCAATCCTGCTGACAAAAGAGGCAGTAGAAAAAGGTATGGGAGGACTTTCAGATGGAAAGAAAAATCTTATGATGCTGATTGGACAGCAGCTTGTACAGGCAACCGGAGAAGATTATCTTTATGAGCAGACAGAAATTTCCGTACAGTGCAAAGAACATGAATTTGCTGCGAAAGGAAAGCTGCCTGTGCAGATGGGATTTAAAGAAGTGGAAGAAGCCTTTCGGAAATATTGTGTGAAGGATAAGAAATCTGATGAACCAGATAATAAGACAGGACTTCCAGAAGTGTATGAGGAGGGAATGATTCTTGTTTCTGTGAAAGCAGAGAAGAGTACCCATTACACTTCCCCGCCGAAGATGTTTACCGAAGATACTCTGCTTGCTGCAATGGAAACAGCGGGAAATAAGGAATTTGATTCTGAAACAGAGAAAAAGGGACTTGGGACACCGGCAACCAGAGCTAATATTATTGAGAAACTGGTATCTTCCGGGTATGCAGAACGTAAAGGAAAACAGATTCTTCCTACGGTGGCAGGCTGTGAGCTGATTCATGTAATGCCGGAGAATCTGAAATCTGCAAGCCTGACAGCAGAATGGGAGAATCAGCTTCTGATGATGGAAAAGGGAAAAATCCAGGATGATGAATTTATGGATGGGATTGTATCTATGATTACTGAGATCCTTTCTGTATGCAGGGCGATTCCGGAAGAAGAACGAAGTCGTTTTCAGACTGCAAGGGAAGTAATCGGGAAATGCCCGGTATGCGGTTCCGATGTATATGAGGGTAAGACTAATTATTACTGTTCTGACAGAAGCTGTCCGTTTGCTTTATGGAAGTCAAATAGGTTTCTGGAAAGTATGAAAAAATCAATGGATAAAAAGATGGCTGTGGAGCTTCTGAAAAGGGGACGTACTCATGTAAAAGGACTGTATTCCAAGAAAAAAGACAGCAAATTTGATGCTGACCTTGTACTTGGGGTGGAAGATGGAAAAGCCAGATTCAGTCTGGAATTTCCTAAAAAGAAAACAAACAGCAACAAAAAGAAAAAATAAAGAACTGACGGAAGGAGGAATAAGGTTATGGCTCGATTGGAAGATATAAGAGGTCTTGCAGAAGCACATGCATCCAGTATCAGCAGTTCACCTAGGGACTGGATGAACTACCTGGATACCGCAGCCAGATTATACCGATACCCATTTATGGATCAGCTTCTGATTCATGCACAGCGTCCAGACGCAACAGCCTGTGCATCACTGGAACTATGGAATGAAAAGATGTTACGCTGGGTAAATCGTGGTGCAAGAGGAATTGCCCTGTTTGATGAAACCTGGCAGAATACCAAACTTCGTTATGTGTTTGATATTTCGGATACCCACATGGTAGCCGGAGGCAGAAGCCCGTATCTTTGGAAGATGCAGGAACACCAGAGAGAAGAGATCCTCACCCATCTGGCAGAGGTCTATGCTCTGGAAGAAAAGGATGCGGCAACTTTGCAGGACGCATTGATGGCGGTCGCAAGGGAAATGGTCAATGACAATCTGGAGGAATACCTGGATGGATTGGAATATGCTGTAGAAGGTACTTATCTGGAAGATCTGGATGAGGTGACGATCCGCAGTGATTTCCGTCAGCTGGCAACAGACAGTGTTTACTATCTGCTTTCCAGGCGATGCGGGCTTGATCCGATGGAACTTCTGGAAGAAGAGGACTTCATGCATATTACAGATTATAACCATCTGTCAGTTCTCACCTTCCTTGGAAATGCGGCAAGCCAGCTCAGTGAGAGTATTCTGATTGATATTGGAAAGACCGTACATAAAATTTCTCTGGAAGAAGCGAGAAAAGAGGTTGAAAATTCCAATGAAAGGAATTATAATAACTTTATCACGTTAATGCGTGAAATCAAAAACCGGGATGCAGAAACGAAAAAAGAAGAAAATATTGAAAATGAAGGAGGAACCGATTATGGAACTGACATATCATCGCAAGGGAGATTACCTGTTTCCGAATCTGACCGTCGAAGAGGAAGAAGTGACGATCGGGAAATATGGGATGCTGCGGAGGACATTTCTGAAAGAACACAAGAACAGCCTTTATCAGAGCCTGTTCCTGACCGGGAAGCTGAACAGCCATCTGGAACAGATCGAGAAAGCAGCACAGGAGAGAATGGACTGCCAGATGGAGAAATTGCTGGAGAAGAATCCGGCACCGGACAAGGAAGCAGATCCGATGGCATGGACAGCACACATGAACGCACTGATGGCAACAGCGGAAGAGAGCATCTTGACGGAATTGGTATACAGTTAGTCAAAGATACAAGAGAAGATGGATTGAGTAAAGCAGAGGAAGAGATCGCCTCTGCTTTATCTTTGCCCGAATATCCAACCGCAAATGAACAAAGACGGCAGATCGAGGAAAGGGCAGCTGCCCTTTATGCCAGAGAAATCCCGATTCCAGAGGAAGTTGTTGATGAGATCTTACGGACAGGAGGAAACCGGAAAGCCAGCCAGCTCCGGATCATCTATAATTTCATGAGTGAACAGACACCGGAGGAATATACGGAGTTTGTGAAGCGTGAATACCGCAAAGGGGGAAAAGGCTTTCAGATTGATGGAAATGAATATTCAGTCTGGTTTGATGAAACCGGGATGCAGATCGCAGTAGGGCATACAGTTACAGACCATATCTTAGATAAGGCATTTTTATCATGGGAAGATGTCAGCGGACGTATCCATCAGCTTTTAGATCAGGGTGAATATGCACCGCAGTCTGTACTCGATGTTGCAAGGGAGAACGCAGTAAAGGAACATGCCCAGGCACTTGCCTATATGAAAGCGGATATGGCAGAGGGTGTAGCGGAACTTGTTTTTGATGAAGAGGATTTACCATATCTTCGCAGTATTTATCCGGAAATAACAGATTATCTGGAAGAAAAGTTGTCAGATTCGCAGTGGCTGTCAGATATGAATGAGCGTCTGGAAGGACTGGCAATGGCTTATGAGGAAGATAAAAGCATTATGCGGTTCCGTACCTATAACCCAGTCAGAATATCCAGTCAGTTCCAGAAATTTGCAGCAGAAGTGGTTCCATACAGTGCCAGGGAGGAATTTGCATGGCAGGAACATAAGGTGTTTATTACCCAGGACGAAATAGACGCTTTTCTTGCTGGTGGAGGTCCGTATTCCGATGGCAGGCTTTCTACTTATTCCTTTTATCTATTAAATGAAGATGATAAAGCCAGAACGGATTTTATCAAGGAAAGATATGGTACAGGTGGTTGTAGCCATGCTTTATGTGGCGCAGATAATTCTCATGCAGATTATGACGGGAAAGGGTTGAAACTGGAGAGAGGAGATTATGGGAATCCAGATACTTCGGTGGTGCTTCCCTGGGCAAAAGTGGCAAAAAGAGTTGGCTATCTGATTGATAATCAACAGTTTTTACATTCTGCTGATTATTCCCGTATGCCAGATTATGAAAGGGAACGAATTGCAGGGAAAGTGATCAGCTTTTATGCAAGACTGCCAGAAGAAATTGAGCGTCCATTTAAACAGGATTTCTTCAATGAAGAAGCAAGAAAAGAATTACCGGTTATGCTGAATGATTCGGAACAGGCACAGAAACTGTTACAGGCGATGGACGATGCACTGGCAATGCTGCCATTGGATTTTGAATCAGTAAATGAAACTTATGAGAAGAAATTACAGCTTTTAACAGAAGTACATCAGTATGTGGAGGGAAGCTATACGATTTTCCCGGCACAGGAAGTAGCAGAGCAGACGGAAGGCTTGACAGGATACCAGATGTCTTTATTTGACATTATGAGTAATTCTGAACCAGAGGAAATTACGGAAGAACCGGAAGTAGAAGAATCGGTTGCAGAAGTGGAAGAGATACAGAATGAAGAACCAGAGGCAGATTCGCATATATCCTTTGAAGAAGCAAAAGAATTGTGGGAAGATGGCTTTTATCAGGATGATTATGTATTAAAAAGTCGTGTAGGCGAACTGATCTATGACAGTATGGATACAGTTGGAAAATCTGTAGAGGATTTTTCCGAGGAACAGATGGCTGTTATCCGAAAGCTGGCTGAACAGGAGCGTATGTTAGAACCAGTACTGAATCCAGACTTTTCACCGGAACAGATACAGTTGGTTTCTGACATTTCAGAAAAAATCTGGAATGATAATGGCAGATGGCAGGAGGATATGATCGAGCCATATACAGATCATGTCATGAATCCAGAAGAAATTACCAGATTACGACAGGAACTGGATTTACAAGAATCAGAATCTGAGCCGGAATCTGTAATTGTACAGGAACAGTGGGACGAGAATGTATTTGAATATCAGGGGTATCATTTTGAAGCAGTGGGGATTCTTCCGCAAGGTCTGGAAGGGAAAGAACTGGTAAACCAGACAAGAGGAAATACAGAATTGCACTTGACCACCTACGAGCGAGAAGATGATATTTTATATTCCTATGCAGGATTCTACGAAGCGAGTGGTTCATCAAAAGCTGATATTTTCCGGTGTATGGAAACCGGACGAAATTATATTCCAGGGGAGAACGAACTGTTTGGCTATGAGGGAGAATTTTTACCATATCTGCAGAATGAACAGGTGCAGGAACAGGAACCTCATAATTTCCATATTACAGACGATGACCTTGGTGCTGGCGGTCCGAAAGCAAAGTTTAAAGCAAATATGGAAGCTATCCGGCTGCTGAAAGAACTGGAACAGGAACAGAGATTAGCAACACCGGAAGAACAGGAAGTGTTGTCAAGATATGTTGGATGGGGCGGTATTCCACAGGCTTTTGAAGAAAGAAACAGTGCCTGGGCAGAGGAATACACGCAGTTAAAAGGAGTCCTCACGCCAGAAGAATACAGTGCAGCAAGGGCATCAACGCTGAATGCTTTTTATACTTCTCCGACAGTTATCAAAGCAATGTATGAAGCACTTGGAAATATGGGACTGAAACAGGGAAATATCCTGGAACCGTCTTGTGGAGTAGGTAACTTTATGGGACTTTTACCGGAAAGCATGAGTGCTGCAAATATGTACGGCGTGGAGCTTGATCCGGTTTCCGGTCAGATTGCAAAACAGCTTTACCAGAAGAACAGGATTGCAGTACAGGGATTTGAGGAAACCAGTTATCCGGACAGCTTTTTTGACTGT
>OGOV01001991.1_pt1 | contig 16447 bp, 19 predicted proteins | sample 1552711 | NCBI WGS metagenome assembly OGOV01 (sample SAMEA2580216, study PRJEB22360) | human gut metagenome | biome: human gut; feature: human-associated habitat; material: faeces | place: Denmark | collected 2008/2010 | reverse complement strand
AACTCTATCCGGAGCAACACCGGTATGGGAGCAGGGGCTTCGCGCCCCAAGGTTTGCCCGACCGCTCCCGGGGTGGCTGGAGCTCCGCGGCAACGCGGCGTGTAGATAGATGACTGCCAGATACAGAACCCGGCTTACAGTCTTGCTCGCATGAAATATGGAAGGGGACGGCACGCTGCCGTCCCCTTCGCCTTGCTCACAGGGTGTAGTCCTTCATCCAGTCGTTTCGCCCCGCGGCGGACGGCGCGGGGGCTTCCGCCTCGCCCCGTGCGCGGGCGTAGCGCTGCGCCGCGCCCTGACTGCGGCGCTCGCGCTGGCGCTCCCACTTCTTTGTGTCACGCTCGATGCTGTTTGCCATGAAGCGGAACGCCATGCGCGTCTGTTCGTCGAGCGCCGGGTAGGAGGCGAGCGCAGTCTCCGGTGTGAGAGACTGCTTTGCCGTCCGTTCGGCGTAGTCGAACAGCGCCAGGAGCAGCTCGCCGCGCTGGGTCGCACAGAGCGCGGCAAGGCTGGACGCGGCGTCAAAGTAAAGAACAAAGCCTTTTTTCTCGGTCATGTGGTTTTCCTCCTTGCCGGTAAGGGAAAAACCGCGTTCTGATGCCGGTTTTGGTGCAACAAAAGCGGAAAAGCTCTCAGAATTTTCTAAATTTACAAAGGACTCGATGCTTTGAAAGCATGAACAGGATTGCCGTTATAGTGATAGTAACAGGGATAGTAAGAGTAAAAGTTATTGCTATAGTAAGAGTGATGGCGCTTCCGGCGCGGTGCGCCGTGCGGCGCAGAAAAGAAAAAAACAACCCCCGCTGTATATCACAGCAGAGGTTGTTATGCATATCGCAGCTAAAGCCCTGTATATCACAACTGAGCGGTTTCAAAACAGCGGAAACCCTTGCTATATAAGGCTTAGTCCTCGGTCTCCCAGTTGTGGTAGGTGTTCTGCACGTCCTCGTTGTCCTCGAGCATATCGAGCAGCTTTTCCATGTTCTTGACGTCCTCCTCGCTCGTGAGCTTGACGTAGGTCTGCGGGATGAGGCTGATGTCGGCGCTGGCAAAGGTGTAGCCCTTGGCTTCGAGCGCGGCGATGACGTCGTTGAAGGCGTCGGGATCGGTGGTGATCTCAAACACGGGACCGTCGGCGGTGAAGTCGGCTGCGCCGGCCTCGAGCGCGTCCATCATGACGGTGTCCTCATCGTAGTCGCCGTCCTCGTTGTCGATGATGATGACGCCCTTGCGGTCGAACGACCAGCTCACGCAGCCCTGCGCGCCCATGCCCTTGCCGAACTTGTCGAAGTAATGGCGGACCTCGGGCGCGGTGCGCTGGCGGTTATCGGTCAGCGCCTCAACGATGACGGCGACGCCGCCGGGGCCGTAGCCCTCGTAGGTGACGGACTCGTAGTTGTCCGTGTTGCCGGAGCCGAGCGCCTTGTCGATGGTGCGCTTGATGTTGTCGTTGGGCATATTGTTCGCTTTGGCCTTGGCGATGACGGTGGCGAGGCGGGAGTTATTCGCCGGGTCGCCGCTGCCGCCCTGCTTGACGGCGACGATGATCTCCTTGGCGATCTTGGTGAACGCCGCGCTGCGCTTGGCGTCCGCCGCGCCCTTGGTCTTTTGGATATTGTGCCATTTGGAATGTCCGGACATAGTTGATCTTCTCCTTACAGATAGTATTGAATGGCGTCGTGATGCGACGCGGAGCGTACGACCTCAAGCAGAGGGAAGGACCTCGCGAGATACGCGCGGACCGCCTCGCACACGACGTTCTCGGTCGGATAGTGACCGGCGTCGATGAGGTTGAGACCGCGGGTATCGAGGAAGTCGTTGTAGCGCAGGTCGCTGGTGACAAAGGTATCGCAGCCCTGGGCCAGCGCCTGGGGGATGTATTCGCCGCAGGCCCCGCCGCCTACGGCCACCCGGTGCACAGGCCGCCCGCCGTCGCGGTAGCGCAGGCCCCTGCAACTTAATGATTTTACCACATCATGCAGGAACTGTTCAAGGGGTATTTCGCAGGAAAGTGTGCCGATGCGGCCAATTTTTTGCTCGTTCAGGGGAATGGTGCCCGAAAGGCCCAGCTTTTGGGCCAGACAGTCGTTGACGCCGCCCTCCGCCGCGTCCAGATTCGTATGCATGCAGATGACGGACAGGTCCTGCCGCACCAGGCAAGTCAGCAGACCGCCCAGGCGGGTATCGTCCCGCAGGGTCTGCATTTCCCGCTCATGCCAGCGGACGTTCATCACCGGGTGGTGGGCCACGATCAGGTCCGCCCCCAGCTCCGCTGCCTCCGCCGCCACGGCGGGCGTTACGTCCAGCGCCACCAGCACCCGCCGGACCGGCCGGTCCGGACGGCCCACCAGCAGGCCCACGTTGTCCCAGCTCTCTGCCGTGTCCGGAGGCGCCCAGTCGTACAAAAACTGCTCAATATCCCGTACTGTGATCATGAAAGCGCCTCCTTTTTCTTCTCCAGGGCGGCAATGAGCTCCGGCAGCGTGCCGCAGTCCGCGTCTTCCCGGCTGCGGTGCAGGCCCTCCAGTCTCCGCCGCAGCCGCCGCAGCTGTGCATCCAGATAGTCGCCGTACAGAGGGTCGTTTTCCAAGCAAAAGCCGGCGTACAGCCGGGCCTCCTCCGGGGTGAAGGCCTCCCCTGCCGCCATTTGCAGCACCACATACAGCTTGCCCTTGTCCCACACCAGCCGCTCGTCCCGGCAGGCATAGCCGTTTTCCGAAAGCCAGCGGCGCAGCAGCTCCACCTTGGTCTGGGGCTGGAGCAGCAGGGTGCAGCCGGAGGTCCGGGGCCAGGGGCTATCCGTCAGGATCTGTATGATCGTCTCGCCGCCCATACCGGCCATGACCAGGGTGTCGGCCTCATGGGGAGCGATGCCCCGGAGACCGTCGCACAGGCGCAGATCCAGGGCCGCGCCGTATTCCGCCGCGGTGCGCCGGGCGTGGGCCAGGGGCTCCGGCCCGATGTCCGCCGCGATGGCGGAGGCGATCCGCCCCTGCTGCATCAGCCACACCGGAAGGTAGCCATGGTCTGTGCCGATATCCGCCAGGTGCGCCCCTGCCGGGACCATGTCCGCCAGCAGGCGCAGCCGGGGCTGCAATTGTAAGTGTTTCATAGGCTCTCCTGATAACACAGATGAACGCATACGGACGGGCCGTATGCGTTCCTGTTTGCGGGCGGGATGTTATTGAGCGCTCTTGTTGGCTTCCTCGTTGACCAGGGCCAGCAGCTTGTCCACATCGATGCCATGAACGGCGCAGGCCTCCTCCACGGTCTCGCCGCGGGAGGAGGGGCAGCCCAGGCAGTGCATGCCGATGGACAGGAAAATAGGAGCGGTCTGGGGAGCGACATCCAGGATATCACCGATGATGGTGTCCTTGGTGATCTCGATCATGATAAATTACCTCCATGTTGAAATTGCTGCTCATAGTATACCCCAACCGTGCCGCCGTTTCAACAAGAACTTTCAAAAATCGGAAAATTGCCTGTTCAGCCGCGGCAGGGGGATTTCTTTCTCTCTCAGCTCTGATATGCCGCTATCAGCTCCCGGAAGGCCGGGAGGCTGCGGCGGATCATGTCGTTGGACACGCAGTAGCTCAGGCGCACATAGCCCGGGCACTCAAAGCCCGTTCCGGGCACCACCAGCAGGTTATGCTCCCGCTTGGCCCTTTCGCAGAAGGCCACATCGTCACCGCCGGGTGCCTTCACAAACAGATAGAAGGCCCCGTCGGGCTTGGCACACTGATAGCCCATGGCGGTGAGCTCCCGGTACAGCAGCTGGCGGTTCTCATCATAGGCTGCCAGGTCCGGCGTCTCATCGGCGCAGCGGGCGATGGTCAGCTGGATCAGCGTGGGCGGGCACACATGGCCGCAGGACCGGGCCGCCCCGGCGATGGCGCTGTACACCGCCTGGTGGTCCTCCACGGAATCCGGGACGCAGATATAGCCGATGCGCTCACCGGGCAGGGACAAGGACTTGGAATAGGAGTAGCACACGATGGTGCTGCGGTACACCGTGGGAATGAAGGGCACCTCCACCCCGCCGTATACCAGCTCCCGGTACGGCTCGTCGGCGATCATATAGATGGGGTGGCCGTACTCCGCACTCTTGCGCTCCAGCAGCCGGGCCAAGCCCTCCAGCGTCCGGCGGGTATACACCACGCCGGAGGGATTGTTGGGGGAGTTGATGATGATGGCCTGGGTACGGGGGGTCAGGCGGCGCTCCACCTGGTCCAGGTCGATCTGGAACGCATCGGTGTCCGCCGGCACCACCACCAGATGACCGCCGTTGGACTCGGTAAAGGGCCGGTATTCCGGGAAGAAGGGGGCCACCGCCATGATCTCGGAGTCCTCCTCCGCCAGCAGGGCCTTGATCACGGCGATAAGCCCCGGGGCCGCACCGCAGGTGAGAAACAGGTTCCCGGCCTTCAGGTCCGTGCCGAACCGGCGGTTCAGGTTGGCGGCGATGGCCTCCCGTGCGCTGTCAAAGCCGCAGGCCATGGAATAGCCGTGGACCTTGATGGAATCGGTGTCGTTGAGAATATCGTGAATGGACTGGTTGACCTTGGCCGGGGCGGGGATGCTGGGGTTTCCCAGGGAATAATCGAACACGTTCTCCGGGCCCACCGTTTTGGCCTGCTCCAGGCCATAGGCGAACAGCTCCCGGATGACGGAGGGCGCGGTGCCCAGCTGATAGAATTTCTGGTTTACCATAACATACTCTCCTCTATGTATGCGGTTTGGTCAGGACAGGTGCATCCGCCGGGACAGGACGCTGCCGGCGGCGATGGAGGCCAGCTTGGAATAGGCGCTGTCGGACCGGGACACCAGCACGATGGGCACCCTGGCCCCCAGGATCACGCCGGCGTTCTTGGCTCCGCCGAACAGGGACGCGGCCTTGCCGATGCCGTTGCCCACCTCGTAATTGGGCACCAGCAGGATGTCCGCCATGCCTGCGCCGGGTGCGCTGTAGTGCTTGTGGCGGCAGGCCTCGGGGCTGACGGCCAGGTCCAGGGCCACGGGACCGCAGACGTTCATGTGATATTTGGCCCAGCGGTCGGTCATGTGGGCCAGGGCGTCGGCGTCCACGGTGGACTGGATCTTGGGGTTCACCTGCTCCGCGCCGCAGATGCAGGCGGCATTGATGGTCTCGTACCCCAGTGCCTGGAAGCACATGGCGGCATTTTCCAGAATATCGGCCTTTTTCTCCAGATCCGGGAAGGTGTTGACGCCGCCGTCGGTGAGGATGACCATCCGGCCCAGGGCCGGGATCTCGTAGAACATGCAGTGGGTGGTCAGGCGGCCGGTGCGCAGGCCGTGCTCCTTGTTGAACACCGCCCGCATCAGGTCGGCGGTACCCAGAATGCCCTTCATCAGGAAGTTGGCCTTCCCCTGGGCACACAGGGCCACGGCCTTGGCGGCGCAGTCGGTGTCGCTGTCACCGGCGACGATCTGATAGGCGGCAGGGTCCTCCCCCAGCTGGGACAGCATGGCGGTGATCTCGCCGGCGCGGCCCACCAGAATGGGGACAGCGATGCCCTCACGGCGGGCCTCGACCGCCGCCTGGATCACCGGCTGGTCATGGGCGGCAGCCACGGCGATGACCCCCGGGGTTCCGCCCCGGGCAGCCTCGATGATGCCGTCAATGGTATGGATCATATTGCTTTTCCTCCTTGTATCTATCCACAAAAAAACAGTCGCTCTCGTCTATCACTCTGACCACATTATACAGCGTTGCACCGGACCCGTCAATGAAAAAACGCCGAATGGTTCAATAAAATTTCACACCGTCGGGACTTGGGTATGGCCGCATCAAAAGAAAACCCCCTATCCTGTTCGGATAGGGGGTGCTGCAGCAGGCAGGTTTTCTTACTTCAGGCTCTGTGCCACGGCCACAGCCACGGCCACGGTGGCGCCCACCATGGGGTTATTGCCCATGCCCAAAAAGCCCATCATTTCCACATGGGCGGGCACGGAGGAGGAGCCGGCGAACTGCGCGTCGGAGTGCATACGGCCCATGGTGTCGGTCATGCCGTAGCTGGCGGGGCCGGCGGCCATGTTGTCCGGATGCAGGGTGCGGCCGGTGCCGCCGCCGGAGGCCACGGAGAAGTACTTCTTCCCCTGCTCGATGCATTCCTTCTTATAGGTGCCGGCCACGGGATGCTGGAACCGGGTGGGGTTGGTGGAGTTGCCGGTGATGGACACGTCCACGCCCTCGGCGTGCATGATGGCCACGCCCTCGCGGACGTCGTCGGCGCCGTAGCAGCGGACATTGGCCCGCTCGCCCTCGGAATAGCGGATCTCCCGAACCACCTTCAGCTGGCTGGTGTAATAGTCAAACTGGGTCTGCACATAGGTGAAGCCGTTGATGCGGCTGATGATCTGGGCGGCATCCTTGCCCAGGCCGTTGAGGATGACCCGCAGGGGCTCCTTGCGGGCCTTGTTGGCGTTCTTCACGATGCCGATAGCGCCCTCGGCGGCGGCGAAGGACTCGTGACCGGCCAGGAAGGCAAAGCACTTGCTCTCGTCGCTGAGCAGCATAGCGCCCAGGTTGCCGTGGCCCAGGCCCACCTTGCGGTCGTCGGCCACGGAGCCGTCGATGCAGAAGGACTGCAGGCCCACGCCGATCATCCTGGCGGCCTCGGCGGCAGTCCTGACGCCGGACTTCAGGGCGATGGCCGCGCCCACGGTGTACGCCCAGCAGGCGTTCTCGAAGCAAATGGGCTGGATCTCCTTGACGATCTCGTAGGGGTCGAAGCCCCGGGCCTTGCAGAGCTCCCGGCACTCCTCCACGGAGCCGATGCCGTACTGAGCGAGGACGCCATTGATCTTGTCGATTCTTCTTTCGTAGCTTTCAAAAAGTGCCATTTTTCCGTCCCCCTCTTATTCCTGCCGGGGGTCAATATACTTGGCGGCGTTGTCGAACTGACCGTAGTGGCCCTTGGCCTTTTCCAGGGCGGTGGCGGCGTCATCGCCCTTTTTGATGAAGTCCATCATCTTGCCCAGGCTGATGAACTCATAGCCCACGATCTCGTCGTCCTTGTTCAGGGCCACCCGGGTCACATAGCCCTCGGCCATTTCCAGGTAGCGGGGGCCCTTGGCCTTGGTGGCAAACATGGTGCCCACCTGGCTGCGCAGGCCCTTGCCCAGGTCCTCCAGAGAGGCGCCCACGGACAGGCCGCCCTCGGAGAAGGCGGACTGAGACCGGCCATATACGATCTGCAGGAACAGCTCCCGCATGGCGGTGTTGATGGCGTCGCACACCAGGTCGGTGTTCAGTGCCTCCAGAATGGTCTTGCCGATGAGGATCTCGGAGGCCATAGCGGCGGAATGGGTCATGCCGGAGCAGCCGATGGTCTCCACCAGCGCCTCCTCAATGATGCCGTTCTTGATATTCAGCGTCAGCTTGCAGGCACCCTGCTGGGGGGCGCACCAGCCCACGCCGTGGGTAAAACCGGAAATATCGGAGATTTCCTTGGCCTGGACCCACTTACCCTCCTCGGGGATGGGAGCCGGACCGTGATAAGCGCCCTTGGCGACGGGACACATATGCTGTACCTCAGTGGTATAGATCATAGCGAATTCCTTCCTTCTAAATAATGAGGGATGTCCTCTTATACGCCATTATAGCAAGCCCACCGCGAATTTGCAAGTAATATTCCGAACATTCCGTGCAGCAGCTGGTGAGACGATACGTTTTTGCTGATTTGCTGCATCCTGTAGGACAGCTCTCTGTCAAGTGTATCGTCATGGGGGCGAATAGCCGCGCCGTCTTTATCCGTTGGAAAGGCAATCATGCTATTCCTCCGCTCCGAATCCCATAACACTTTTTCACGAACAATTTGGAAAAAGTTCTTGTCAAGCAGGGGTATTCGATTGTATACTTAGGATAGTTGACAGCGATGCGCTGAAAACGACAAATCCGAAGGGCAGCAGATGCAGCGGACATAGTTCTAATATGGGTATGGGCCGAAGGGGCCCGGTAAGGATGACTGTATGAAGAAATTAGAAAAAGGCAACATGCGTATCTCCTCATCTGGGATGCATGACCAGATGATGCTGTTTATCATCCTTGGCGTTGGCATTGATGTGTTTTATATCTACGCCTATATCTCCTACTTTAAACCGCCTACTCCAATAGCCCTTGACGTAGTCGCATTCTGGATTTTTGGACTGATATTTAATGCGGTGATATTTACCATGATTATTGCGCTCAGCCGGGTATACATTGTATCCACCAAGGGGATTACCGTGATATTGCTGGGTATCTTTCGTCACCTCTATCCGTGGGAACGGTTTCAGATGGTGGGCCTGTATCCCATATCGAAAGTTAGCGAAGAAACACCTGGCGAGGCATTCATGATGGTATGCAGCACCGTAATGTTAGAAGGAACAGCCGGTGGACGGATCAATATAGAGCGTGCCACCTTTCGCTGGCCGCAGGTTTTGATTTTTCCACCGCTGACAGGCGAGGAACGCATGCAATTTGAAAGCCTGCGGCGGGGGGAAATATCTCCCGACCTGGAGGATCAGGAACCTGACCAGGAGGAATAAGTATCCCGGCTGACGGACGTGGCCGTCTTTTGTCGGCCACGTCCGGACAGCAAGCAGCACCTATACCTACGGCGACGCCAATTGGCCGGACCTGCTGACGGCGTATAACGGGAAATCCATCACCTACGATGCCATAGGCAACCCCCTGAACGACGGAACGTGGACGTATACCTGGCAGCATGGACGCCAGCTGGCGTCCATGAGCAAGAGCGGCAGCAGCATCGCCTACGGCTACAATGCCGACGGCAAGCGCATTTCCAAGACAGTCAACGGCACAACGTACAGACAGCTTCAGCCGCATGACAGGGCTGACCGCCAAAAACGGAGTCCCTCTTACCACAAAAATGCCTCATATATAAGACGGGTATAACAGCTTACCTGTCTTATATATGAGGCTTAGTTTTGTTCACATTTTCTTCTCTATCGCCTTACGCGCCTTGCTCCTGGCCCTTGTCAGCGGCATCCGCACACTGCTGGGCTTGACGCCCAGGGCAGAGGCAATCTCCGCATCGCTCATGTTCAGGACATATTTGTCCTCCAGCAGCTGCCGCGTCCGCGAATCCAGTTGCGGCCAGACCCGCCAAAGCACATCGGCATCGTCCCCTGCCGCCTTCGGGCGGCTTCTTCTGTTCATCTCAGGTTACACCTCCAGACGGACGTACTCGTCCATATGCCGGGTGTAGTAAGCGCTCATATTCTCGCTCAGGCGCTTGCTCATCTTCTCCAGAGCCTCCGGAGGAACCTTGTCGATCCGCTTGGTCTCGCCGGTCTCCCGGTCGATCAGGTAAAATACACACGTCAGCGGCTGCCGCGTCTCTCCTGCCATGAGATACACCTCCCATCCAGCTTATGCGCCGGGTGGGATGTCCTATCTCGTTCGCAGCGTTCCGCTGCATACACGGGGGCAGCATTTTCCGCGCACCGGGACTCACCTGGATTCAAGGTGTCGCCGCCTTTTCGACTGCATGATCGCTGTTTTTGTGTTACTGTTAGCCACACCCGTACCCGATTCGGACACAGTGAAAGGAGAAACGCCATGCCCACCAGTGATCTGAAAATTGCCGCCGCCTATATCCGGGTATCCACCGACGACCAGGAGGAGTACTCCCCGGACAGCCAGGTCCGGCTCATCCGGGAGTATGCCAGGAAGAACGGATACCTGCTGCCGGAGGAATATGTGTTCCAGGATGACGGCATTTCCGCCGCCACCGCCCGGAAGCGCCCGGCCTTCAACCGCATGATCGCCCTGGCCAAGGAGAAAGAAAGGCCCTTCGACGCGATCCTGGTGCTGATGTTCAGCCGCTTTGCCCGCAATCGGGAGGAGAGTGTGCTGTACAAGGGTCTGCTGCGCAAACAGGGCATTTCCGTGATCTCCGTCAAGGAGCCCGCCGTGGACGGCCCCTTCGGCACGCTGATCGAAAGCATCATCGAGTGGTTTGACGAATATTACCTTATCAACCTGTCCGCCGAGGTCAAGCGCGGCATGAGCGAAAAGTTTCTCCGGGGCGAAGCCATGGGCACAGCGCCCTTCGGCTACCGCATCGACAGCGCCAACAAGACCTTCACGGTGGATCCGGAACGGGCGGAGATCGTGTGCGATGTGTTCCGCTCCTACGCCGATGGCGCCGGGCTCCGGGACATCGCCGTGCAGCTGGGTGATTCCGGGATCACTACGCGGCGCGGCAACCGGCCGGACAACCGATTTGTGGAGTATATGCTCCGCAACCCCGTATACATCGGGAAGATCCGTTGGACGCCCGGACACAAAACCCGGTATTCCCGCGTACATATAGCGGACGGCGTGGAGGTTGTGGACGGCAAGCACCCGCCGATCGTCTCCATGGACCTGTGGGAGACTGTGCAGCGCCGCATGGATCAGCGCAAGGCGGCCTACGGGAGGTACCAGCGTCAGGCTCCCGCTGCCTGGATGATGCGGGGCCTGGTGCGCTGCAGCGCCTGCGGAGCCACGCTGATCATGGCCGGCCGAAGCTCCTCCTGCCCCTTTCTCCAGTGCCACAGCTACGCCAAGGGCGCGTGTCACACGTCCCATTCCTTATCCCTGCGGAGGGCCAACGCCGCCGTGCTGACGGGCCTGCGGCGCTCTGTGGGTACGCTGACCTTCCATATGATCCCCCACCTGACGTCCGCCCCGTCCCGTACCGCAGACTATGGCCGTCTGCTGGAGCAGGAGCGCCGAAGGCTGGATCGCTGCAAGGACGCCTACCAGGCCGGCGTAGATACTCTGGAGGAATACCGCGACAACAAGGCGAGGTTGGAGGAGCGTATCCGCCGCATAGAAGAACAGGCCGCTTCAGCTGCTGCGGCCCCGGAATCCTTCGATAAGGCCGCTTATGGAAAAAAAGCGGCGGACATCCTCCGCTTCCTGGAGACATCCGCCGACGAAGGCGCCAAAAATGAGGTCCTCCGTTCCGTCGTTGACCATATCACTTATGAAAAGGCCAGCCGGCACCTGGCCATATACTTCTACACTTAATTGTATCCTTTTGCCATCAGGTGGGCCGGATGGGGAACTCGGTGCATCGCTGCGGTATCTGAGTCAGCGGTACTCCATGCCATATCCGGAGCTGAAGGCTTTGCTGACGGACATCGGCGTGGAGGAGCTCGGGCACCTCGAGATTATTGGCACCATCGTTCATCAGCTGACCCGGAGCATGACGCCGGAGGAGATCAAGAAGGCCGGATACGAGGCGTACTTCGTGGACCACACCGCCGGTGTTTATCCGGCCGCCGCCTCCGGTTTCCCGTGGAACGCTGCGTCTATGGCTGTGAAGGGCGACCTGATCGCCGATCTGACGGAGGATCTGGCCGCAGAGCAAAAGGCCCGGGTCACCTATGACAACATCCTGCGTCTGTCCGACGACCCGGACGTCAACGACGTCATCAAGTTCCTGCGGGCGCGGGAAATCGTGCATTTCCAGCGCTTCGGTGAAGGGCTGCGGCTGGCTAAGGAGAAGATGGATCAGAAGAACCTGTATTTCGTGAACCCTTCGTTTGACCAGTAATCCCCTGCGAAAAGGCGCCAAAATCAGAACACCCCCTGCCAGGCAGCTCAGTGTGCCGCCCGGCAGGGGGTGCTTTCTATTGTTCATTATTCCGTCATGGGAATGTTATTCTGGCCCAACAGCTTTTCAAAGCGGCGCAGCTGCAGAGGCGTCATCCGGTCCCGGTACTGCATAAACAGCTTTTTTACCTGGCGGGTGTCCCCCTTCCCCAGATAACGATTCATGGTGCGCTCCAGACTCTCGCTGGCAGCGGAACTCAGGGACGTCTTTTTCCCGCCGCTCTTGGCCGAAGAACGGGAGCTGCTGCCGCCTTTTCCTGTGCTCTCCAGCTTCTGCTGCGCCAGAGCGGCGTCCTGCTCCTGCTTCGCCCGGCTGGCGTAATATTTCATCAAGGCCAGATAGTTGCTGTAGTCCTGCTTTTCCAGGGATTCATAGCGGTCCCGGGCCTGGCGGGAGGCGTTCTGCCAATCCTCCACCTGGTCCCGCCACTGGTCATACGCGGATGCGTCCTGTCCCTGCAGCAGCTTGTACTGGTCCAGCAGTGCCTGTTCCTGACTCTCGTACCGGTCCCAGGCGTTCTGCTGCAATTGCGGCACCAGTGCCGCCAGTTCCTGCATATAGCGGCCATACTCCTGCTGGCCGACCTGCTGGGCATATGTGGAGTCATACCCGCCGGTCAGGCCAGCCGCCTGCCCCAGGGCATCCTCCATGGCCGTCTGTCCCTGACGCTGGTACAGCCGGGCGTAGCGCTGGAACGTGTCATCCCGGCTGGGGTCATAAGCAAAGGGCCCGCGCCCCTCCATCTGCCGCAGCAGCTCCTCCATGCGTTCCGTATAGGGGGAGGTATAATCTCCGGGCCGGTTGGCCGCCAGCTCCTCCCAGCTGCGCTTTGCGTCCTGGGTCTCCCGGGATGGCGTATACCCCTTCTCCAGGTCTGCCAGACGATCCTGTGCCGATTGAACGCCCAGGCTGGCCCAGGTCTTGCTGCCCGCCACGCCGTCCGGGGTCATGCCCACCCGGCGCTGATAGTCCATCAGGGCTGCCAGGGTCTTTTTCCCGAATCCGCCGTCCACGTCCAGGGAATAGCCCTCCCGATTCAGAGCCTGCTGCAAGCGGCGAACCTCCTGTCCGGAGGAGCCGTACCGTAACATGGGATAGCTTGATGCCATATCGTTCGTCCTTTCTTCTCACGCCGTCCTGCGCCAGACATACACGACCAGGTACGGCGGCATATTGTTGTGGGCGGCCCCCCCGCCTGCCGAGGCGGACGCGCCCTGATACTCGTTCCTGCGCCCGTCCGCGTCGTACAGCCGGATGGCCGTCACGCCGGTGACGTCGGACTGCCCCGTGAAGTCATATCCGTGGGTATGGGCGGGCATCTCCGCCTTGGTCAGGGTGTGTTGGGCCTCGCCTCCGGTTTCCCCCGGTTCATAGACGTCCCCCGCCGCCAGCAGAAACCGGTCCTTCACCTGTTCCCAGGTGCCGCCGAATAGCGTCTCCGGACTTATCTCCGATGCGGACAGATATATGCTGCCTACCGGCCACACGGCATCCAGCAGACGCTTGCCCCGGAACCATACGTCCCAGTCCGGCGCGATATCAACGGCCTTGTCGTGCTCGGCGTACTTGCCCACGCCCACGGCCGTGCCGCCTTGGGCCAGATGTACCGCCACCGCCGCCGTGGGGATGGCGTATTCCACCGCCCGCACGGACCCCAGCGCATCCACCGCCGACAGCTCTAGCTCATAGGATGCGGTTTTCAATACACCCTCAATGATCTGCTCCTGCCCGTTTTCCAGAGCGGTATAGCCGCTGTAGCTGCCGCCTACCGGCCGCAGCCGGTATCGCACCGTCACGGTGTTGTGCCCGCCTACCGGTGAGCATGCGCCGGTACACAGTACCTTCACGCAGTCGCCGTCGTCCCGCAGGGTGCCGTCTGCCCCGCACCGGCCCAAGAGCCTGGCTGTCAACGTGGGGTTGGCATATGACAGCACCTCCACGGCGCCGCCTTGCGCCGTCACCCACCGTCCCCGGGAGTCGGTCACCCGTGCCTCCGGGATCAGCGTCCCCGCCTGCTGGATCATGCCGGTCTGGCCGGTAAGGCCCTCTGCTGTCTGCCCGGCAAACTGCACCCGGCAGGAACGGATGCTGCTGCCCCGGGCTCCCGCCGCCGTCACCTGATAGGCCAGGCGGCTGTATCCCCGGACGCACACACCCCACCCGGCAATGACGGCGTTGTCATTCATCACCTGGGTCGCCAGACTGGCGGTGGGCTTCACCTCTTCCGGCACATACAGCTTTATCGGGCAGGAGCTGGTCCCCACCACGCTGCTGCCGGAATAGGTGGTGGCCGTCAACACACAGTCCCCGGCCACCGCATCGGTGATTTCCTCCGCCAAGGACAGGGGCGGCGTCCATGTCACCCTTGTCTCCCCGGTTTTCCCGCACACCGCGCCATGGGCGCTGCCTATCTGATAGTTGATCTTGTGAGTAAAACCCGCATCCGCCCGCTGCACGGTAATGCTTCCCGTCTGCCCCAGGGTCATGGCCCCGGCCTGGAGGCCGGATGCCCGCGGGATCACCGGCAGTGCCACGGTTTGGGCTACCGACAGCGACGCCGGTGTCCATTGGGAGGTAAAGCCGCTGTACCACGCTGCGGACAAGGCCGCGCTGCCGCTGCCGTCGGAGCGGTGATTCACTGTCACCGAGCCGCTGCCCAGCTTATACCATCCCTTGCTCTCATACCGATACGGCTGATACACGGTTTTCCCCTGCAAAACATACCGGCAGCTGTTGGCCGCCTGGTTGTACGACTCCCCGGTCCCATCGTAGATGTACAGCGTCAGCGCCAGTGCAGACCGGTTATTGGCTGCATCCTGGCTGACGGTATAGTCCAGCCGCAGCTGCCCCCCCGGGGCTGACACCGCCCCGTAAATACTCGCCATCTTACCCTCCGATCCACCGGAAGGCCAGTCCCGAGGCGGTGGTGATCTGCCACTGGCCCAGGGTCACACCCTCCAGTACCGTGATGTTGGTGATGTACAGCCGGTTGTTGGACACATACGCCACCTCGTTGGCATCCTGCCAGAAGGACAGACGCTGGGCGGTGAAGGTGGCCCGGAAGTTGTTCTGGTCCACCACCGTTTCCCCGTCCACGTCCGTCACTGTCAGCCCCTGGCCAACGGCCACTCCGTAAATGGGAATGGAGCCGTTATAGCCCACGATACCGGTGCGGATATAGCCCTCCGTCTCCGTCTTATACTGTCCAAAGGCGGCGCTGACGGCGTCGGTGTTGGCCTGCAGATCCGAGCAGAAGCTGTAATACTGGGTCAGCGCCTCCGGATTTGCCTCCAAATACGCGCTCAGCCGCTCCACATACGTTCCGAAATCCGACACCGCCACATATTCGCCCTCCAGCCGGGCAGACAGCTGCTCCATCTGCCGCTTCACCAGCCGGGCAGTTTTGACGATCAGGGATTTCAGCTCCTGATAGCCCGTGCTCTCCTTCCGGGCCGTCCCCTGATGAGTCGACGTTCCGCCGCCGGACGCCGCCCCGGTGCCGCCGGATTCCAGCTGCCCCAGGGCAAGATTCAGCTGCTGTGCCATCTGGAACAGATACGCATATTGGGCAACGGCCATCTGCTGGGGACTGCCGTTGGGCGCTGGAGGCATAGAAAGCGTCACGGCCCGTCACTTCCCTTCTCATACACCGCCGACAGGCTGTAGATCCGGCAGCCCCCCTGGCCGGTAAGCCGCAGCCGCCGCTGGCGGCACCCCCCGGGCCCCCCCTGCATGTACTGCCTGAGCCGCACATGCATGGTGCACGCCCGCAGCCGCCCCACGCCGCAGAGACTTCCGGCAGGCTGCCAGCTGCCGCCTTCGTCATAGCTGACCCAAGCCCAGACAGTGCTGTCCGCCTCCGGCAAAAGCCGCAGGCTCAGCCGCACCAGATACCGGCTCTCCGGCGCATCCAATCCCAGTTCCCCGGTTTCCGCCAGCCACTGCACCGGCCCCTCCCGGTTCTCGCCGGAGCCCTTCATAGCCAGCAGCTGCCCCGCCGCCGTCAGGCAGTACAGGTCGCCGCCCCAGGGCGCAAAGCCCACAGCCTCCACGCCGTCCTCCCGATACCAAAGACCCTGCCGGGTGTCCAGCACCAGCAGGTGCCACGCGCCGTTTTCATCGGCAGCTGAGAGATAATAGGACCCGTCCAGAGCCCCCGCCACGGCGTTGTGATACCGCATCTCTCCCAGCGCCTGAGATACGTGCACCGGCATGCTGCCGTCAAACACGCACACGCCGCCCTGGCTGTGGTAATACAGCTTTCCGTCCACCACCCGCAGACTGCCGCTGCTGCCGGACTTCACCCCGGCGCACTGCACCGTCACGATCTGATGGGCGCCGCTGGCGCTGGGATATACCCGTTCCACGCAGTTTTCCTTGAAAAACAACGGATTCCCCAGATAATCCGCCGCTCCGGTGAAGGCCCCGTCGGAGCCGCGGGACGCGGCATAGCTGTCGGTAGACAGCCCCGCATAGCAGTTCCAGTTTTTGAAGTCCCCCAGCTTGCTGGCATAGATGGCATTCACCGCCTGCCCGTTTACGATACCGTATTTGCACCCCCACAGCCGGTTGCCGCTCTCCACTACATAATCCATATCCGGCACGGACCGTTCCACCGTCACCGGGTCCGACTGGGACGACAGACTCCGGGGCAGAGCCGTCACCACCACATAATCGTCCTCCACAGACCGCAGCGGAAAGCTGCCGTTGAGAGCCGTCTCCCGGCACCCGCTGACGGCGATGCCGTCTCCGGCGGGAAAGCCCAGCCGGACGATCTGCATATCCATGGCGGCGTCGCCCACCCGGGCCAAAAA
>OGOV01001989.1_pt1 | contig 16456 bp, 29 predicted proteins | sample 1552711 | NCBI WGS metagenome assembly OGOV01 (sample SAMEA2580216, study PRJEB22360) | human gut metagenome | biome: human gut; feature: human-associated habitat; material: faeces | place: Denmark | collected 2008/2010 | reverse complement strand
GCCAGACATATGACGAATTTGGTGTCCTCCAGCAATGGCTGGGCGTCCCGTGGGATACGATGCGTCGCGCGAAGCGCCAAGCGTCTGCCCGCCCGCCAGACGACGCCCAGCACGGCGAAAACCAGCACCGTGGTCAACGTCGCCATATATATGGCGTCCCCGAAACTGTTGTGGGAACCGTTCGCCCATTCCGTCATGTCAATCATTTCAATACCTTTCCTTGATTGTCGTAGAGTCCCACTTTGTTGTCCGCCGTCACGATGACCGTCACGTCCTTCAGGGCCGAATCGTCCCTGCCGTCCGAGACGGTGCACCGATAGGTGCCCGCATCGGGCAGACCGTCCTTGACGGACATGACGTCGGGTGGGCACGAGAAATCATGCACGCCGAACTCCTTCTCGACCTGAGTGGTGAAGACGGCTGGCTCAGGGGAATCCTCCATCCAAATCGGGTAGAAGTTCACAACCCATATGCCAGCTAGGGTTACGATGACGGCTAAACCGCAGAAAAAGGTCAGAACAGTGCCGTTGCTTTCCAATAAGAGGGAAAGAGCAAGGACAACGAGAGCCGCCGTGCCACCCACGACGAAAACGAGATAATTGACATCCGACCTGCTGTAGTCGCTCCACGCATTGGCCCAAGCAGAGAAGTCCTTCACATCTAGTCCTTTCCTACTGGTTTCAACGCCTTGCCGTCTGCCTTGTACAGGCCGACCTTGTTGCCGTCGGCTACCACGAGGGTCACGTTCCGCAGGTTCGCGTCGTTCGCGCCGTCGAACTGGTATTCGATGTCCACGCCGTTGACGTTCACTGTTCGATTCCTTCCACTGCCTTCAGGGTCGGGTCTTCCGCCCGACCTTCGAACTCCGTGTAGTCGGCGACCCGCCAGAGCTTGTCGATAAGCCAATCCAGATTCTTCACCATGCTTCCTCCGTTCCGTTGAGTGTGGCTTCGAGCATGAGCCGCGCCCATTCCCGCCATTTCTCCTTGGACGCTTGCTTCACCTTGTCCCATGGTTTCAGGTTTCCGTAGGAGAAGTAGGAGCGGGCGGAAAGGAAGTATCCGGCTTCGGCGGCACGCTCCACCTGCTCGTCCGAAGGCTCATGTTCGGGGGGGCATATCCAATGTTCTTTGAGAATCAGATTGCCCTCGCAGTCGGTGTGTTGCATCGCCCTCAACAATGCGAGTGGGCTGTTCGCATGCTCGACCAACCGTAAGGCGACCGGAGTGAACCGTGGCTTCTCGCCTTCCTCCAACGGTTCGTTGTCGAATCTCACCAGCTCTCGGTCGAATCTCGTCAGATAGTCGGGGTTGTCTTCCGAATACCCCAGTCCGCCACGTTGGAGAATGCGATAGGCTTCACTGGCCGACCAGATGAGGGCCTTGAGCAGGATGGTCGTGTCCATCCACTTCACGTTCCGTTCGCGGGCGGTCTTGTCCGCGTACCGGACGATGTCGCTGATTGTCGTATTGGTCACTTCCGAACCTCCTTGTCTTCTTCTTCGCAACGGTCGATGATTGTCTGGTAGGCGAACCTTCTCGAATCGGCGCAGGTGATGGAATCATCTCCATACGGGATGTTTGATTCCAACAGTCGTTGCAGACTGTTCTTCGCCTCCCTCTTACGAATCCCGCACCATTCGGCCAGATGTCGCACCGTGTATTCGTCCGTGCCGCGCAGGGCTGTCATGTGTGAGCGGGCGTTTCGGTAGGCTTGCAGGTATTCACGGTCGGCAAGCCATGAAAAATCGTCCTCACCGGCGGACATGGTCTTTTCCGTCCTGTCTATCCGCTCGTCCAACCATGCGATGATTGCATCCACGGCGTCCGTCTCCCCGTTTTTCATCTCAGTGTTTTCCATGGGTATTCCTTTCGGCTGGTTTCGTTCAGTTCAACGCGGCTTCGAGCATGAGCCGAGTGTAGGAGAGATAATCCACACCGACCTGACGCCCACGGTTGGGGCTGACGGTCTGGGCTAGGTTGACGCCGGTTCTTGACGCCGCCTCGACCTGCTCCCGAGTGGGTTGATGTTCGGGCAGTTCGATGCCATGGGCGCGGAGCAGGAGTTCGACATGACTATCACGTTGCACGTGGCGCAACACTTCCACCGCGTCGTGGGCATCGTGCAATATGTGACGGCTGGAAGAAGACAATACCGGGTCTTCTCCCATTTTCAACGGACGGTTCGGAATATCGGACATGAGGAGCCGAATTTCAGAGGATTCCAACCCGTAGCCTCGAAGCATCGAGCCTACGAGTCCGTCGTTCCGGTAGAGCGCGTACAGCAGGTGGGCTTCTCCGGCCTGACTTTGATGGCGCGACTCGGCGGCGGATAGTGCGGTGTCGGCCAGCGAATCCATCAAAGCCTGTATCTGTTCCTCCAAGGTGGTGGACGTGTCCATGGTTTGCTTCTTCCTTTGTCTGAAGGCCCTTTATGTGTGAATACGTCCACTATAGCATAGTTTGTGTCTAGTAGGCCAGAAAAGCCCCCAACACCGGAAGGACACGATTCGTATACCCGTCGGGAACGTTGATGCCAAGCTGGGCCAATACCTCGCGGAACGCGCCCGTATGGTCGGTGAAGGTGTCGTCCAAATCGACGGCGATGAGTTTTTCCCGTGTCTCGGCCAGTCGAATCACCTTAGTCCCTCCTCGATTTTCTTTCGTGCGATTTCCAAAAGCTCCTTGGCTAACGTCAGGTATCCGTCGCGTGTGCCGACCGTTTCAGCCCGCTTCCAGAAGAAGTCCTCGTCGGGTGTCGTCCCGTAGGTCTTCTTCCATCGCGGGAGTTCGTCCGACCACATGAGATATTTCGCCACGGCTTCTATCTCCTCCCCGCAAGCGGGGTGGAGACGCCCGTTCACGTAGGCTTCCTGCAAATCGTCACTATCGGCCTCGAACGTTTTCTTAATATCGGAATCGTCCCAATATTGGGTGGGATACGCTTCCTCGGCTTCCCTCTCTACGATGCTAACCAACTTGGCCCCCTCCGGTTCGGTATCGTGGCTCACTGCAACGAATCCTTATCCATGATTTGAAAGTTCGCCCGATGGATATACATCGTTTTACCATCAACCATGAGTCTTGTTGTTTTGGGCAGATTGTCGTCTATATCCCATTTGATGCTGTCGCCGTTGAACGCTTCAATCGGCATTCCCGTTTGGCTTTTGATGACCACGACATGCTTCTTGGCAAACGAATCCTTATACCGGTTCAACAATTGCGACGTCGAACCGGTACCGGTCGTCTTCTCCGTATCCTGAGATTTGAGAGCGTCGGCGGCGAAATCCTTGACCGGCTCCAACCCATCTTCGGTGAAGATGAGCGTATCCCCGCAGGAGTCCAACTCCCTGCCGTCAAGGGTCACGGTAATGACCGAAGACAGGGAATCGGTCGAACCGGAGGAAACCGAACCATTGGTGCCGATGCCGTAGTAACGGGAGTCGGTGGTCACATTGCCGTCCAACCCGATTTTCTCGGCATGACTCGTCAACGTCAGCTCACCGGTGTTGCTATACGCGTTCATGGTGAACGCTCGGCCTTCCAACCAACCCGACTCACTGTCCGAACATCCACCTAGAGAACACATCAGAACCGCCACAGTCAATACGGCCACCGGACGGAAACCTTTCTTAAGACAATTCCTCAACACAAAAATCCTCTCAATCCGACTAACGGGACACCACGTGAGCCTCACCCTTATACGGGTCAAGCGTCAAATACTGGTCAAGACAAACGGACGGGAACCCATCACCATCCGACAGGAACGGACGATGACGCCAATCATACGAACTCCAACCCGCCTTCACACGAGCATTCAACCCATCCAACATCACCGAACGAAAACCCGGCCTACCATCCCGCTCCAACCAGCAGATATCATACTCACGCCCACACAGGCGCTCGCTGACCACGCGCGGAGTGGTGGTACCATCCGAACGGAGTTGCAGATACCTCAAATGCGAGTCCAACGGAGTCCAATCCGCCAATCCGAAACGGTGACGGCCACGCTTATCCGTATACGCACACAATCCGGCGTCCACACGCAACGTGTCACCCAACCGAATCGTCATCAGCCGGTCGGCGGAACCATTATGAGGCTCGATACGGTCGGGACGGATAACAGTGTTCTTCACGAACGTGGCAAGCCAAATATGCGAGTCGATAAGCGTCTGAGAACCATCCGAATTCACCACATGCGGAAACATCAGACACAGGCGGGACACATACCCGTTCGATACGCTCGTCTCCTCACAGTCAGCCACCACGCCTTCCACCGTGTAACGGTACGCGCCGTCCACGGTCTTATGCTCCAAATCCAACAGGTTACGACGCTCGCTCTTGTCGGTTCGCTCCACGTACCCCTCGAAGAAACGACGATAATCCAAACGGAGTTCGTCGGCCTCCTCCTTGGTCTGGATACGATAACGCAATCCGATAAGGGAACGCCATCCAGTGTTGCGCCCCGCGCTCTGACGACGAAGAACCTTCCTCCCATCAGGCGCGGTGGTCATTCCGATAAGCATGTCGGAACGCTCGTCAGCCTCCTCGATGAGCGCGTCCTTCAACGCGTCCATGGTCTCAGGGGAGGGAATGAACGGATTCTCCCTCCCGTACACGGCTGTCTTGTCGAACTTGGACATTTCAGTTCAAGTCCCTCCAACCGGTCGCATACGCGTACTGGATGCGCGGGTTCCCTTCGATATTGGCGGACTTGCAAGCGTCAAGCACGTTCTTCAGATACACCAACCCATCAGCCCCGTCCGACATTTGACCGAGCAACGGCAGGATACCACCGTCCACATCACACACCAGACGATAACGGATTCGAGAACCGGAATCCACACAACCATTGTCATGGCCGCGTATCTGCTTGAGGATGACGCGGATTGCCTCGACGGAAGGAATAGCATCGGACAACGCCCGACTGGAATCCCACACGGTCAACGCGCTGATTTCATCCAACCGTTCACGCAACCTGTCCAATTCCAACAACGCCTCACCGACGGCAATCTTCACCGACTGCTCCCGCGCCACATCGGAATCATGCGCTCGCAGTGATTCATGGAACTGTTTCTTCGACCCGTCGTCCATGCTGGACTTGTCGATAAGCTCCTCGATTGGCGTGGGGCCTAAGTCTCGAAGCGCGTCCAACAAATACTCGTCATCCGGATTCTCGTCAGCTTTGTTCCGGTCGCTCATTTAGCAACCTTCCCGGACGGCTTTACGGTCGGCTTGGCCGGAGTCTTGACGGTCTTGCCAATCTTCTCAAGATAGGCTTCCAAAGCCTTGACAGCCGCCTGTTTCGCCAACACCATGGCTACATCCTTATCGGACGCCGTGGCATGCCAACGCATGTAGTTTTCCGGCTTGTCACCGTTGAACAACAGATAGGTGGCACTGACCTTCGGCTTGCTTACCTGCAAGTTCGTCTGGGTTTCCGAAGCCGTGACCTTCACGCACTTGGCCGGAGCGTTCTTGCCGGTCTTGACCTTATCCCAATCGATTGATGCTTCGGCACGCCATGCGATGTTCTTGGCGCTGACCAAGGTGACGGTGGCGCCAACACGCCATGGCTCCCCACTGTTGTGCTTGTTGTGTTCTTCGACGATGGCTTCGGCCACGTTGCGGGCACTGCACTCGTATTTGATTTCACCTTTGCTGGTGACGACGTGGGTTGCGTACTTGTCCTGTTCGTAGATTTCGATACCCAATGCAGGTGTTTCCTTCTGGTTGTAATTGATGTGAGGCGGGATTGGCGGTTAGCCAACCACGCCCATATGTGGACACTACCAGTATAACAAGAAAGAGGATACTAGTCAATCAAAAGCAAAGGGTGCCTGAAAAAGATATTCTTAGACACCCCATTTAACCGTAATAGAAAATCGAAGAAAAATCAGATGTATCGAAACAACTGCTCCGCCGTCAGTCCTTTCAAGTCAGGCTTCTCCTCGTCCAGCAGTTCCTTGAAATCCTCGAACGTGTATTCGACGCCTTCCTTGCACGCGTTCAGCATGCCGTACTCCAAGTCGTCCACGAAACTCGGATTGTCCTCGCGGAAGCGGCGCGCACGTTCCTTGACGGAAGCGATTTTCCTCTTCCGACTCTTTGGCATGCTCTTATACCCGTAAGCCCGGTGTGCTCCGGCGGCGGTCTTGTACCCGTAGCCTTGCGCGTCATCCACAATCTCACCCGTGTCCATGTTCACGAGCCGGTAGCGGGTTTCAGAATATCCGAAATCGTATTCATCCTCCGGCTCATGCCTCACCTCGTAGGCCACGGCCTTGATGACGGGCTTCTTGTCCTGTTCTATCATTCCCCCGGTCCTTTCCCTTGAGTAGGATATTCAGCCGTTCAGCATCGATTCCAAACGGTACGCGTCGCCCTGTCTGGACTGGCTCATGGTCCACTTCAGAGCCAGACGTCCTATCTCGTAGTATTCCGAGTCGTCCGAGAATCCGTTGCCACATTTGGGACACTCCACGCGGGCTGAGTCGGGTTGAATTCTCCAAACCGGTTTGACTCCGCATCTGCCGCAGGGTTTGAGATTCTTCAACTTGGAGCACGCTCCGGCCCATTGTTCGCGGAGTATCCCGACCGCATCATCCTTGTATGGGCTATCCCATTCGCCGTGAAGCCTGAAGAAATGCTCCAAGTCGCACGCGTTCTCGCACTTCACACACCAAACGATAAAACCCTCTGGGCGGGAGAACAGCTTGGAGTCGGATGTCACTTGCACTAAGTCGAACGTGACTTTTCCTCCACAGTACGGGCATGCACCCAACGGCAGTAGGCTTAATGCGGGGTCTCTGAAACCGTATACCACGGGTTTTCTTTTTCTCAACGTCATTCCTTTCACAAAATCCGGTCAACCAGTTCGGGCACTTCGCTCCACGAGTCGAACACAGCTCCACCGCCCTCATGCTCCAACCGTTCGCACTGTTCCACGTTGTAGCCGTGGCGTTTCGCCAAGACGGGGAGTCCTTCGTGCATGAGCGTGTCCAGCATTATGGGATTGTCTTCAACGTACAAGTCGGCTTTGAGCAGGTTCTTCTGCTTGAGATGACAGTAAGGGATACCTCGATGTGACGGCGTGTACGTGTATCCGATGTTGGTAATGAGGTCTTTGTCATACCAGTCTTTTTCAGCCATTCGGCGGATGTCCGAGGCGAATACGGCGTCACCTTCCGTGCGTCGCAGGTCGTCCAGATTACGGCGGGGACACAGGTTATGGTTCTGGCTCGTGTCGAACTCCATGGCTATCATCCAGCGTCGAGTATCATCACGGTCGTCGTCACGGGAGGTGACGAATAGGAGACGATTGTCTTCCGACATGCCGATTAGCTTCACCAAAGCTTCCATAGCATGTGGATACATGTGTTCACGTAAATAGAGTCCCGCGTTCACCGACCAATGATGCCATTCACGGAATTCCGCATGGGTTTCGAACCAGCCTTCACAGGCGAAACCGTAGTCGGTTGGTTCGGGAGCGTTGAACGGTTTCTTCTGTAATTGGCTGATGCAATCCTTGAACGCTGTCGTATAGTCTACGAGAGTGTTGTCCAAGTCGATGGCGATAAGCTTATGGGTTTTCCCCTTTTCGGGCGGATATTGTTCCTCGTCCAATCCAAGCATGTGTAAAAGGTCGAGGAACGCTATACATTTTGGCAGTGGTTTGCCGTCTAGTTCGGCGTGGACGATTAGGTCGTCGTTGGAGGGGAGAGGACAGTCTTCCGACCAGAACAGTCGGTGGACTTCCTCTAGTGTGTTGAACTCCCAATTGATGTGCTTGCCGTCACAGTTGACGGATTCGAAATTGAGCATGTTTTTGGCCTTTCAAAATATGTGAACATGCCCACTATAGCATAATCTGGCTGTCAGACCCAAGGGTTCTCCACACCCAGCAACAGATTCAAGGGCATTACAGCCTCCCACAGCATAGGTTTGCAACCCCACCCGTATCCGTCACGCCAGATGTACGTGTGCAGTTCACCGAACATCGGAAGTTCGTCCTTGGAGCCTTGCCCGCCGGAATAGTAGGGGCTTCGTTCGCTTAACGGCTCGCATTCCTCGACGGTGGGAGCAAGCAGGTCGATGTCGCCGTTATCCAGCAATCGTTCTACTTTCTCTCTAGTGTCGTAATGGTCGAAAAGCATACGTCCCGCGGATTGGATATTCCCGTCGTAAGGGCTGAATATCCAATGGTACAAGTCTTCGCCGTTTCGCATGGCGATGACGCATGGTGTGCCCATAGCGTTTTCCTTCTTCCAAAACTTTTTATGTGAACAATCTCAGTATAACATCGGTGGTTTTGTTTCAGAAATCACCACCGAAATCCAGTTCACCGTTCGCATAGCATTCGATGTCGTTCAGCTCGTCCTGCATGTCCACCAGTTGCGTCAACTGTTCAACAGCCGAACGGCAACGATTACAGGAGTCGCGAATATACCCGCGAACACGTGGATACTGTCGGAAATGCAATCGAGGATTCACAGTCAGTTCGTCATCGTCCAACACGTCCAACAAGTCGTTGTACACATCCAACAGGTGAGAGAGCGTCTGAGTCATGGAATCGGTCATATCCTCATCCTTGTTCACGTATTCGCCAATCTCGTGAACAGTATCCTCCACCATGGTCGCACACTGGTCGAGCATATACGCGTCACGTTTGAATCTACGGAACGGAAGCATTCAGCCGTCTTTCCTTTCTCGGCTTCTTTCCAACCGGTATTCGGCAATCCACAATGCCGACACCACAATCCACAATACGCATGACAGTCCGTCAAGGAAACCCCATTTGCCTATGAACAGGCAGATTTCCAACAAGGCGACCAACAGTGAGCATACTATCGTCCCCAAGCGAATCCATCGGGGAGCATACCCTTTGCCGGGATGTTTGCGGGCGCGTCTTCTGTTCCCCGTCCAGACTATCGTTCCAACGATGAACAGGAAGAACGCAACCACGTACAGAGCCGTCAACGCGTCGAAGACACCCTGCTCGCTCATTCCGACGGGTCTTCCAAGTCGGAACCGTCCAAACCGTCGGACTTATCATCCCAGCGGATAAGAAACAGCCAGATTAACGCGGTGACAATCCAAATGAGTCCGCACATGCCGGAGCTTACGCTACCGAACCGGAAGCACCGAAGGAACTCCACGACGGCTGTCATAGTGGAGAATCCCACACATCCAACTCGGACACATCTTGCGACCTTACGTCCCAACAGGTGGGGATGTTGGACGGAGAGGAAGAACAGGAACGACAACAGCAGTGTTACCAAGGAGAACGCCACCACCATAAACGTCAAGACATGAAGCATCACCGGTCATCTCCCGAAGCGCCGTCGTTGAAACGTTCCTCGGCCTTACGGAATGTTCCCTTCGTGCTCTTATGCCACAAAGAGTCATCCCAGCTTTCCACCGGCATGGAAAGATATGCTTTGTCGTCTTCGATAAACATGTCCACGTATGGCGTATACGTGTATGAGCTGACGATGCCCGGCAGAGGGTCGGGACGCCATTCGAATTGGCGGAGCATCCTCCATACTTCAACATTGTTCTTGCATGGCTTGTACACGCCGTTCATGGGCATGAGCCAGTAGCCTTTCAAATCGCCTTTGCCTTGGATGGTCAGGGTCTCCTTGGACATGACGGCTTCAACTCCTTCGACGGTTCGCTTGCCATCCGCGTCCTCCTTCCACGCCAGACGGACATGGTGGATGTTTTCGAACCATTCCTCCAGTTCGCGTTGACGCGCGTATTCACGGCAGTCCTTGCGCAGTCGGTTCACCACGGTCGGATTGTCGCTGGTCAGATATGTTTGCCGCATGACGGCTACCTCCTAGTTTTTGCGGAAAATATGTTTCAGGGAATGGGTCAGAACGTGACGTTCGGCAATCCCACCGATTGCAGGAACGGGAACCAACTGTCGAAATGCGGGCTGACAGACCACCAGAACAGCAGAACCAAACCACCCCAGAACAACAGCATGTTCAACAGGCGCAACGGCAGGACGCCCTGTTGCAGACGCCAAGACAATACGAGCACGTTCCAAGACACCGGCTTGCGTTCCCGACGCCACAACAGCCAGCACAGTCCGTTCATGACCATCCACGCGACAAGCAGAATCACGGCGAACATCATGCTCGCGGGAGCGTAGGCGCTGACGGTTCGGACGGTCTTCTGCCACTTGTATCCGGCCTTCTGGACGACGTTCCCGTTGGCGGTGCTCAACTCGGCGGGAATACCGTCGGAAACGTTCGCCCAATAGGAGAATTGCGCTCGGACGATATACCTGTGTTTGATGCTCTGGTCGGCCCATACGCTCATAGGATGGCAGGTCGTCAACGTCAATTCGCGGGAGTCCGGGTTCGCGCCGTCATTGTTCAACACGCTCACGTCGGTCGGAGTAGTGACCCAACCTTCGGTCATCTTGTACACGTACCAGTGTTCGGCAGTTTGGATGACGATGGCGTCACCCGTCTGCAACCGGTCGATGTAACCCAAGTCGCCACCGGTGCGATGCCCGGCATAGGCGCTGTTGCCTACGGCACCGGGCATGACGGTCTGCTCGTAATGTCCGATGCCCTGATTGTCCAACACGATTTGGTCGGTGCCCTGTTGGATTGCACGCTTCCAACCGGATTCGATTTTCGGAATATACATCCAGCCGATTACCTGCGCGTGAGTCGGGGTGCCATCCACCGGCACTTCGCCCGACTGTGGTTTGGCTATGCGGGTCGTATGCAAGTCGATGTTCTGGTTCAGGCTGACCCTTTTCGAGTTTGCGACCTGAGTGTGGATGGAGTCCAAGTCGTGTCCGAAGAACATCCAACCGATTTGGGCGATGAGGATGATGACGATGGTGAATATGATTCCGATGGAGCATTGGAGCACATGTTCACCGGTGGAAACCGTGTTGGCTGGTCTGCTTCCGTGTCGGGCGTGGCTTCCTTTGCTGTGTCTGCCTACATGGTTGGAACCATTGTCGGGTTTTTGGGGTTTCCCGTCGATGATTTCAGTCCAGTCGGGCAGCCTGTTCGGGGAGCCGTTTTCCATGCTTTCGTTCCTTTGACAGTTTTGGTTCGTTGCGGACATATCCAGTTTAGCTGGTTTTTTTGGGTGAGGACTTTGGGCGAAACCGTTTTTTTACGGTTTGGTGAAAAGCTCTTTTTCTTGTGTAAACTATTCCACTATAGCATACGAAGTATCTGGTTTCGAAAGCATTGAGACACGTCGGAGAAAAATCGTAAAAAATCATTTCATGTTTTTTGAATCAAACGATTTTTCGTTTTTTAGAGCATTTAGAAATTCGGTACCACAAATACTTATGTATACTATTGTATCTATTGTATACTATTGCCAGTGCCCTTAGACCTACTCCCACAAGGGATTAGAGCATCCAAGTGCCTGAGAATGTAAGACTTCTGCCCGAGAATGTAAGACTCTTGACTGAGAATGTGAACAGAAAAATCTGATTTATAAAAAAATATTCCAAAAACCCATTAGGATAAAAATAAAAACCTCATCCCGTATGCACCGAGATGAGGTTAGTATCGGTCAACAATAAAGGAATTCCGATAGCATGAACAAGGATATCATCAACCCCAGCAAGAAGACAATAACCTATGCGGCCACCCTCTCATCAGTGGTCTCCCTGCTTCCAGTGGAGGAGCCTGATGTACCTTATCTGAACCGGAGCAACGGAATCGTGTCCATAACGACGACCCCAAGGAAAGGGCAGTGGGCTTACGGAAAAATCCCCCGTCTATTCCTTCTGTACGCCCAAACCCTCATAAAAGAGGTGTCCCCGATGGTTGATTTCGAAAACAGGACAATCCATTTGGACGAAACATTTAATTCGTTCTGCAAGAACACGGGAATCGCGGCCAATGGACAACGGGAGCAGGTGACCCGCATGTTGGAGAATCTGGGGAGCACTGTCTTTCAAGTGACCAATTGGTTCAAGGACGAACAGGGCAGAACTGTCCATGATGCCATCAATGTTCTGGTGGCCGACTGCACTCACATCTGCTTCGACAGAAATTCCGACGAATACAAGGAAGGTTCGTATATTCGATTCTCCGAACTTATGTGGGGAATCCTCAACGAGAATCCCGTTCCTTTAAACCGAGAGATAGTGATGAATCTCGGGAAATCATCCAGAGCGTTGGACATCTACCAGTGGCTCGCCCGCAGAACATATTACATTTCTAAACCGGTTCTCATACCTTGGAACGGATTGCAAATGCAGTTCGACGCGTCGGACACTCCACTCCGCAGATTCAAGGAACGTTTCAAGAAAGCGTTGGAAATGGTTCGGCAGAATTGGCCGGAACTGCATGTAGAGGCCGTCGATGAGGGACTGAAGGCGTATCCGTGCCGGAAGTCGTTGGAATCGAAGCAACGCGCTATTGGCGGGGTTCCGATGCTGGAGTCCCCGACTCAGCCGACCAAGACCAGCGGCAAGCCGGACGGCAACCCGTTCTGACCGATTTTAGTTAAACGAAGACCCCGCACAGTGGCGGGGCCTTCGAATGTCCACACATAAAAAGCCAGACCAAAAGGAGAAAAAGACCAAAAGCCTTTTTGAACTTAGTCGTCAAATTATGAGGCGCCCAACCCACCGGCTGAACGCAACATCAAGTATACGGGATACGGCTGTTTGGTCAAACCTGTATGCGTGTCGAAACCGTTGGAATCATTGGGGTTTCACGCTATCAACCTTCGGTTTTCGAACTTGTCGTGGACTGATACTCTGACTCTTTGAACAGGCATTTTGCGTATTCATGGACGATAGGCAATACCATATCCTGCAATTCCGTATCGCTCACGGGCTGGGGGAGCCGGGTGTGTTCGGCGGCTTCCTCGAACCGGGACTTGGCGTCCAGAAGCTTCAAGTCGTACTGTTCGGGGTCGAAGTCACCGTGCCGGATGGCCAATAGTTCCTCTTGGTCGATACCGACACGACTCACCTGAACCTCACCGGACTCCAATAGGACGGCTCCCATACGGTAGACGCGCAACGCGTGGGCCATGGCCTTATATGCTTTGCTCATGTTGCCTTCATGTTCACGCCGTTCGGCCAGCATGGTCTGCTGGTAGGCGTATCCGGAGAATGTTGACTTGCATTTCGTGTTGACGGCGAGCTTCTGGGCGAGTTGCAACAGGCGGAAACCGTAGTCGTCGCAGTGCAGAATGCAGTCGATTGGCAGGTTGGCGAGTTCCACCATGTTGGGGTTCGCGTCGCGGAGCATTCGCGCCACTTTGAGATAGGAGCGGACGACCATGTCGGAGTCCGGCATGTGCTTCTCCCCGTAATCGTGGAGGGAGAGGATTTGCCGCATGGTCGGCATGGTCGCCGCACGAACGTCCACGTCGGAATGCTCGTCCGCGATACCGTAGGCGTGGGAGCCGCCTACCCAGATGAGGGCGCACTTGTCTTCGGGATGTTCCGTTTCCGGGAGTTCTTTCAGTGTGGAGAGGTATTCGAGTTGTGCTTGGGTTAGCTTAAGCATGGCGTGTCCTTTTCTCTTTTGTTTTTGTGTGAACGCTGCCAGTATAGCATACGAACTACTCCGACTCCTTCAATCGAGCATGAACCGTTTCCAGAATGGAAACCAAATCCGCGACCAGACCACTGTCCCCAGCTTCGGCAATCTGCCTGATATGCCTCAAATCGTCCCCATCGATGAACTGTCTGAGCAACCGGAGTTGTTCGTCCTCTTCTAGATGCCGATACTTACGGGAGTCGAACGGCGTATCCACACCCAACTCCCATCCACGCCAACCGGCAATCTGGGAATTACGTTTCCACACGCAGTGCAAGCCTCGAATATAAGGATTGTCACACAGTTCACCCGCCTTGGATACTCCATGGTCGAAATATGCGGTACCACCCTTAAAGTAAAGGAACACGGGCGTGTCAGGGTCGAACCTGTCTAGCACTCTGCCAAGATTCTCGTCGCATTTCCTGTAGGACATTATCGTTCTCCTACCTACTCTCCCGTGTATCCCTTGCACCGGTCGCACAGGCGCGGAGCAATCTTCTTACCGAGGTAGTCGTTGCGGACGCGCATAGCGTGTCTGCTGCATTCGTCACACCATTCGTCCTTGTGGTCTTCGCACCAGCGGGTTCCGTTAACGGTTTTTCTGTCGCATCGAAGGTTGGTGTTCGGATTGAATGCTCCACTCATTCCGATAATGCCCAATCGTTCAATTTGGCCTCCGCCTCTTTTGCTTTAGACCGTTCCCGCTGGTCTTTCTCCCACTTCAACATCAAATCGCCTAAATGGTAGTACTTGTAGTCGTCGTGAAAACTTCTACCGCATTTGGGGCATTCAATACGAGCGGAATCAGATGTGACAGTCCACTTCGGTTTGACGCCGCACACTCCGCAAGGGCTTGGATTCTTCACCATGCCGCACATATGCTTCCAATCCTTACGGTAGGCGTCGAGGGCTTCGTTCAGGAGTAGGCATTCGTCTCCGTCATGGGGAATGTAGAAGTGGACTAAGTCGCATCCGTTCTCACATTTCACATTGCACCCGTAGATGAAAAATCCTGCGGGATAGTCACGCAATGAGGTGTATTCTTTCTTCTGGTTTAGTGTGACGGTCGCTTTTCCGCCACAGTAGGGGCATGCTCCTACTGGAAGTGCTTTCAGGTCTTCGGGATTGTAGATTGGGGTTTTTGGCTTTTCCATTTTTGTTCCTTTTTGGATAGAGCATGTGAACACACTCAGTATAACACGAGTGAAAATGCGAGAAAATCAAACTTTAAAGGAAACGGCAAACATGCTCTACAATCAAAAAATATGGCGACAACAACAAAACAACTACTCATGCGCGTACTCCAAACCAAGTCTCCCGAACTATTCGACGGAAGCGAAGACGAACCGGTCAAAGTAACCGACTATGATTACATGCCTTTCTACCAAGCCGTTTGTGAAACCTGCGGTGATGACCCGGAAATGATGACCATTATATATGAGACCAAAGGTGGGAAACAATACGGGCAGACCTACGACTATTTCGGCTTGCCCAATCTGTTGGAAACTTTGGACAAATGGGACGAAGAACATAGTTGATATATGAGTAGTCCCGCCATCCGAAAGTGAATGGCGGGACTACTTGTGTTCATGGCTGTTCTAGAAGAATCGTTTTAGGAGTCCGTTAAATAGGTTTTTGACCCAGTTCTTCTTAGTTGTGGTGGTGTGGTGTTTGTTCGTTGTATGCGAATTGTTCTTACTGTTGGTGGAACCGTTGTATTGGCTGTTCTGACTGTTGCCACCGGTCGTATTATTGTTGGCGGTGCCTGTATTGTTCCCCTCTGATGTCCCACTGGTTAACCGTTGTTTCACCTGACTGGTGGAAATGATGGTTTCAGTTGGACAAGAAGCCAATACTTGTGCAAGCTTATCATGCTCCTTCTGGTCTACCATCAGCCCATATTTGGCTTTGATGCCGATTTGCAGACTCGCATAATCGCATTGGAAGGCTTGATTGGATGGCTTCCATTCGGCTATGGTGCCGTCCTTTTTCACATTGTTGGCTTCCGCTTGGGACACGAGCAGAACGTCCGGGTCGTTATAATACGTGTCACGTTGCTGGAAGTCGAGCTTGTCCAATCCGGAACGATACGCTTCCGCATAGGCCACCACATGGTCGATTTGAATACCACCGTCACGGTTGGACGCGCTTCCACCTTCGGTCTTGTTCGACTGGCCTCGTTGGAAGTGGATGGTTTTACCCGTGTATGGTTCCAATAGGATGCCGGTGTTCACGTTGCCGCGACTATTGTAGGTGATATTGCTCATGTCACGTTCCAACACGAGGTCACGGGTCGTATAATTGCCGGTCTTGCCATCGACCTTGTTCCACTGGTGCGACTTGCGGTCGGAGGATACATCGGATTTCACACCAACTGTAAGCGTGCTCAAAACTTGTGTGGCCGACTGGCCGACCGGAATACTTCCCGTAGCGTCAGCGGCATTCGCTGGTACTCCAGTCGAAAGCATCCCCAGCATGATGATAGCCGGTAGTGACCGGTAGAGGAGTTTGTTTTTCAACGAGACTAGTCCTTCTCACCGTCCGACGGAGTGTCCTCAACGCTTTCGGCATGAGTGTCGAGGACACTCCTACCGTCGGATTGTTTCGCGACCACACACATGCTCATGACAATCATGCCAAGAAGTGTTCCGACGAGAAGTCCTAAAATGAACGTCACCATGATTTTATTCCTTCTTCCTTACATGCGAAAAATCATCCACGCACGTTGTAGTCGGCGCACAGGTCGTTCATGGCGTGCAGAAGCTTGTATGTGTAAATGAATGGGCCGACGATGATGAGAGAGCCGAGAATGTTCCACAGCCAGTAGGTTGCGGCAGTGACCGTGACCGGCAGTCCACGAGCGGCCTGTTCGGTGCCGATACGGGAGCTGAGCTTGTAACGTGAATA
>OGOV01001983.1_pt1 | contig 16543 bp, 8 predicted proteins | sample 1552711 | NCBI WGS metagenome assembly OGOV01 (sample SAMEA2580216, study PRJEB22360) | human gut metagenome | biome: human gut; feature: human-associated habitat; material: faeces | place: Denmark | collected 2008/2010 | reverse complement strand
AACTCCTTCACCCGTCAGAATGTCTCCGAAATCGTATGCCGGTTCAGTGCCTTTAGGAAGTGCTGTTTCCTTTTCCGGGGCGTTTTCTGCCGCTTCGTACGAATAGGTATCGGGAAGTCCGTGAGATGTAATGTCCGGTTGTTGGCTGGGGTAAGTCATATACGTTTCATCCATGGCCGGTTCTGTCGGGATGATGGGGATGTCTTCCACCACGACGAAATCATTTTCGTCTGCAGAGAAGAAATTTTCTGTAGAAGGTGCCACAGATTCCGCTTTTTCCGTGATTTCCGGAACCTCGGTTTCTGTCGCATCGTCAATTGTTTCCGTGGGCTGAGCCGGAATGTCCTGCAAGATTTCCAACGGAACGTCGGTGATAGGTTCGTCCATAACCGGAAGCTGCTTTGCTTCGTCCGACAAAACAGTGGCTTGTTCCTCTGCTAATTTTGCAGCAGCTTCCAATGCCGCTTTTTCGGCTTTTGATTTCCGTCCTCTCTTTTTGGGAGCTGGGGCGGCAATAGCTTCTGCATTGTTTTCTATTGTATTGTCAGATATTTCTTTTTCCACGATGGCTTCCACCGGCAGGTCTGCCAATTCGGGACTGATTACGGGAGTTGTTTTTTCATTTTTCAGTTCCGTTGCCTCTTCTTTATTATCGCGGGCGGCTTCCTTTTTCTTCATATCGAAGTTCTCGCCGTTGCCTTGTGAGGCACTATATACGCGGTCGGTTTCTTTCTTGCTCACTCTGACGCGTTTGCGCGGTGTTTTTGTTGTAGTGGCTTTTTGTGAGGCGGACAATATGGACTCTTCGTCTATGATTTGATAGATCAGCCCCATACGGTCTCCTTCATTAGGTGAGGGGATTCCTAAATTCTTTGCTATGTCTATCAGTTCTTCCTGAGACATGGCTTCTAATTCACTTTTCTTATGCATATGTAAGTATGTGTTGTACTTTTCTTGTATTGTACAGAGTTCATCTGTAGAATAAAAGTAGGATTCTTTTGATTGGATTTTCTTTGTTGTGATTAAAGAAAGAATACTGTGTGATTACAGTCATCTTGCATTTTGTTGGTGCAAAAGTAATGAATAATTTCTATAAAACACGCATCTTTCCCATTTTTTTTCACTGAAAACAGAAAGTTTTCCACTTTGAAGTTTCTTTTTGCGGGTTTCATAATTAATCGTTATATTCGCGGGCAATTTGTATGGATGGAATATGGCTTTAGTGAATCCTTATTTACAGGTAGACGGTTTGACCAAGCGTATAGGTGACCGCGTGTTGTTCGAACATATTTCTTTCGGCATTGCCGAAGGGCAACGGGTAGGTTTGATTGCCAAGAACGGAACCGGTAAGTCGACTTTATTAAATATAATAGGAGGAAAAGACGGATATGACGAAGGAAGCGTGGTGTTCCGCCGCGACTTGAATGTGGGCTATCTGGAACAGGCGCCTTCTTATCCGCCTGATTTGACGGTCATCGAGGCTTGTTTCAGCCATGGCAATGCCGTGACCAATTTGATACGGGAATATGAAAATTGTATGAATACGCCCGGAAACCCTCGTTTGGAAGAGATTCTCGACCGGATGGAGAGGGAAAAAGCCTGGGACTACGAGAACCGGGCGAAGCAAATTCTGTCGCAGTTGAAAATCCATTCTTTCAATCAGAAGATTTCCACGCTGTCGGGCGGGCAACTTAAACGGGTGGCCTTGGCCAATGTGCTGATTACCGAACCGGATTTGCTGATTCTGGACGAGCCGACCAATCATCTTGACTTGGAAATGATAGAGTGGCTTGAAGGTTATCTGAAACGTTCCAAGTTGAGTCTGCTGATGGTGACACACGACCGTTATTTTCTGGATCGGGTTTGTTCCGTCATATTGGAACTGGACGACTGTACCGTATATACTTACAAAGGGAACTATAGCTATTATTTGCAGAAACGTCAGGAACGTATCGACGCATCGAATGCCGAGGTGGCGCGTGCCAACAACCTTTATCGTACGGAATTGGACTGGATGCGCCGCATGCCTTGCGCCCGAGGGCATAAGGCGCGTTATCGTGAGGAAGCGTTTTACGAACTGGAGAAAGTGGCAAAACGTAAAACGGTGGAACAGAGCGTGTCGTTGGAGGTGAAATCGTCTTATATCGGTAGCAAAATCTTCGAGGCCGACTACATTAGCAAAAGTTACGGACCGGATAAAGTCATCCTGAAAGATTTCTTTTATACTTTCTCGCGGTATGAGAAAATGGGTATCGTAGGGAATAACGGCACCGGCAAGTCTACCTTCATCAAGATTCTGCTGGGTTTGGTGAAGCCGGACAGCGGACGGGTCGTTGTGGGCGAGACAGTGAAGTTCGGGTATTATTCGCAAGACGGGATGGTTTTCAACGAACAAATGAAAGTCATCGACGCGGTGAGGAGCATTGCCGAATATATCGACCTTGGGGGAGGACGGCATCTGTCGGCCATGCAATTTTTGCAGCATTTCATGTTTTCGCCCAAAGACCAGCAAAACTACGTGTATAAATTGAGCGGAGGAGAGCGCCGCCGCCTGTATCTTTGCACCGTGTTGATGCAGAATCCGAACTTCCTGGTGTTGGACGAGCCTACCAACGATTTGGACATTGTCACGTTGCAGGTGTTGGAGGAATATTTGCGGAATTTCAAAGGTTGCGTGATTGTGGTGAGTCACGACCGTTATTTTATGGACAAGGTGGTGGATCATCTTTTGGTATTTCAGGGGCAGGGCGATGTGCGTGACTTTCCGGGCAACTACACGCAGTATCGGGAATGGCAGGAAGAAAAACAAAAGTTTGAGCGCGAACAACAAAAAGACCTGTCCTCGAAAACAAAAGAGCCGCCGGTACAAAAGACTTCCCGTTCGGCTCATGGAGAACAAAAGCGTAAAATGACGTTTAAGGAACGTCGGGAGATGGAACTGTTGGAGCTAGATATCGCCTCACTCGAGTCGGAAAAGAAAAACATAGAGGAAGCTTTGTGTAGCGGGGCACTGTCTGTAGAAGAATTGACGGATAAGTCCAAGCGCCTGTCCCTCCTCAACGACGAATTGGACGAAAAGTCCATGCGTTGGTTGGAGTTGGCCGAGATTGAGGGGTAAAGATAAGGTGTGAAACAAGTGTCCGCTTTAGTTGCGGGACACTTGTTTCACACCTTTTATGGTTTTCAATTTCTTTTCCAACAGTTGCAGTTTACTTGTGTCATCGAGCATGACGGTCAGTGTGCCGGAGAACAGGCCGTCGTGGGAGTCGATGCTGATACTTCGTAATGAAATCTTCTCCTCCTTGCTGATGATGGACGTGATGTTGTTTACGATGCCCAAATCGTCGTTGCCGATGACCTTGAGCGTGATAGGGTATTGGCTGCCTCGTTTGCCGGCCCATCGGGCTTTGACGATACGGTATCCGAACCGCTTACGGAGTTCTTGGGCGTTAGGGCAGTCTTGACGATGTATTTTAATGCCGCCGTTCACTGTGACGAAGCCGAACACATCGTCCCCGTATATCGGTTGGCAACATTTGGCCAAAGAGAAATCCAGTCCCTTTAAGTTTTGGTCTATGACCAACACATCGTCGTTCGTTTTAGCCTTGAGTTCGGCCTCCGACGGGATATTATAGTTCTCTGCACTGGGAGCCGGAGTGTGTTCTGCCAGCCCGGCCTCTATTTTTTGTTGTTCAGTGTATAAGTCGAGCACTTCGTTGATGTCCGTCGTTTCGTCGGCCAGACTTTTATAAAAGTCCGTCACGACTTTGAATCCGAGCTTTTTGATGACGTGCATCATGGTCGGCTCGTCGTATTCTATCTTCCGGTTTTTGAATTTGCGTTCCAATAACTCTTTGGCAAAAGCCCCTTGCTTGGCTTGCATTTCTTTGAGAGCCTGACGGATTTTGGCCCGTGCCTTTCCTGTTACGACGAAATTCAGCCAATCCTGTTTGGGCGACTGGTTGTTGGCGGTCAGGATTTCCACTTGGTCGCCGCTGTTCAGTTTTTGGCGGAGTGGGGCATTCTTTTCGTTGATTTTGGCACCGATACAATGGTCGCCCACATTGGTGTGGATGGTATAGGCAAAATCCAGTACAGTGGCACCTTTGGGAAACTTGAACAGGTCCCCCTTCGGGGTGAACACGAAAACTTCATCTTCATACAGATCCATTTTGAACTGGTCCATGAGTTGGAGGTCGTCGTTGTTCTCCAACGCGCTGCGTATGTTGTTAAGCCATTCGTCCACTCCGCTTTCTCCGCCTTTAATACCTTTGTATCTCCAATGCGCGGCCAATCCTCGTTCGGCTATTTCGTCCATTCGTTCGGTTCGGATTTGCACTTCCACCCATTTGTTCTCCGGCCCGAGGACCGTGATATGCAAGCTTTCGTAACCGTTGCTTTTGGGGATGGACAACCAATCCCTCAACCGTTTGGGGTTGGGCTGATACATGTCCGTGATGATGGAATAAACCTGCCAACATTCCATCTTTTCTTTTTCGAGGGCGGAATCCAGAATGATGCGGATGGCAAACAAGTCGTAAATGCCTTCCACTCCGCAATGCTGCTTCTTCATCTTCTGCCAGATGGAGTGTATGCTTTTGGTACGCCCTTTCATGTGGAATTTCAGACCGGCCTTCTTCAACTTTTCGTCGATAGGTCGGATGAACTTTTCGATATATTCGTCACGTGATTTTTTAGTGGCGTTCAGTTTTTCTTTAATTAAATAGTAGGCATCGTGCTCCAGGTATTTCAGCGACAAGTCTTCCAGTTCGCTTTTCAGGCGGTATAACCCCAATTTGTGAGCCAACGGGGCGTATAAGTAAGCAGCCTCTTCCGACACCTTGCGCCGGGCTTCCTCGTTTTCCGTGTCTTTGATTTTGCGCATGATGTTCACGCGGTTGGCTATCATAATGAGAACCACACGCATGTCTTCGGCAAAAGAGAGCAATAAGCTTCTGAAGTTCTCGCTTTCTACGCTTGGATTCTTCTCATACAGTTCCAAAATGCGGTTCAGGCCCTTGATGATACCGGCCACATCCACTCCGAATTCTCTTTCCACATCTTCCGGCGTGCAGTAGCCGCAACGTACGCAAGTATGTACCATGATACCAAGAATGGCTCCGCGCGTCAGTCCGATTTCAGAGGCTACGATTAAGGCTGTTTCCATGTCATTGAGGATAGGGTTCATGCCGAACACGTTTCTTTGAATAAGGTTACGGCGTGCCGCCTCAAGCAAATAAGTTTTCAACTTTTTGCAGTCGTCAGGATAAAGTATATTGCCGGAAAGTTTGAGAAGCTCCCTATATAGCTGTGCAAGTCGCACTTTTTCTTGTGCGGAGAAAAAAGCATTCTGTTCCATAATCCGCTATTTTTCTTCAAAGGTAGTACTTTTTTGCTGAAACGTTTACCCGTTTGCTTAAAAAAGCCTATATTTGAATGTTTTTTAGGGAAGGTTTAAAACGATTATATAATATGTTGACAGCAGAAGACAAGGTCTTATTGGCCGGAAAGGGGATTACGGAAGAGCAAATAGAGGCTCAGTTGCAGACTTTTAAGAAAGGATTTCCATTTTTGAAGTTGAAAGCGGCCGCTTCGTTGGCTCATGGTATTTTGGCTCCTTCGGCAGAAGAATGCAGGCATTATGAGGAAGTGTGGAAGGCTTATAAGGAAGAAGGAAAAGCGATAAGCAAGTTTGTTCCGGCTTCGGGGGCAGCCAGCCGTATGTTTAAGAATATGTTTGAATTTCTGGATGCGGAATACGATGTGCCGACCACTGATTTCGAAAAAACTTTTTTTGCGGCGATTCGTGATTTTGCATTCTACGATGAATTGGATGCGGTTTGCATGAAAAATGAAGGTCGCGGGATTGACGGTTTGGTGGCATCCGGCCAATATAAAAAGGTTGTGGCGAACATGCTTCGTCCGGAAGGTTTGAATTACGGCCAGTTGCCTAAAGGATTGCTTACGTTTCACCGGTATGAGAACGGTTCGCGCACTCCGTTGGAAGAACATTTGGTAGAAGCGGCTTTGTATGCTGCCAGCAAAGGAAAGGCTGAAGTTCATTTTACGGTGAGTGCGGAGCACAAAGCTTTGTTCAAGGCATTGGTGGAAGAAAAGCTTCCGATGTATGAAAAAGCATACGGAGTGACGTTCCATGTCACATTCTCCGAACAGAAACCGGCCACGGATACTTTGGCGGCCACGATGGACAATGAACCGTTCCGTGCGGACGGTAAGCTTTTGTTCCGCCCCGGCGGGCACGGTGCGCTTATCGAAAATTTGAATGACTTGCAGGCCGATGTCGTTTTCGTGAAGAATATAGATAATGTGGTGCCGGATCGTTTGAAAGGGGATACGGTTACTTACAAGCAGGTGCTGGCCGGTATTCTGGTAGAGTTGCAACAGAAAGCCTTTGCTTATTTGCGTAAGTTGGACAGTGGGGACTATAGCCATGCGGATATCGAAGAAATCATCCGCTTCGTCCAGCAGACGCTCTTCTGCCGTCGTGAGGATGTGAAAGAACTGGAAGATGCGGAACTCGTGATTTATTTGCGTAAAAAGTTGAACCGTCCGATGCGTGTCTGCGGCGTGGTGAAAAATGTGGGAGAGCCTGGCGGTGGTCCTTTCTTGGCTTACAATAGCGACGGGACGGTTTCGTTGCAAATTCTTGAAAGCAGTCAGATTGATACCCGGAATCCGGAATATGTGGCCATGTTCAAGAACGGGACGCATTTCAATCCCGTAGATTTGGTTTGTGCAGTGAAGGATTATAAAGGAAACAAGTTCAATCTGCCCGATTATGTGGACCGTAATACGGGATTCATTTCTTATAAAAGTAAAAACGGAAAAGAACTCAAGGCTTTGGAGTTGCCCGGCCTGTGGAATGGGGCTATGAGCGATTGGAATACGGTGTTTGTGGAAGTGCCCCTGAGTACGTTCAATCCGGCGAAAACGGTGAACGACCTTTTGCGTGAGCAACACCAGTAACAACGATAGGTTGTCGGTACATAATTAAGATATTCTTATGACGAAAAAGATTTTATTGTTAGGCTCCGGAGAATTAGGAAAAGAGTTTGTCATTGCGTGCCAACGCAAAGGGCAATATGTAATTGCTTGCGATTCGTATGCACATGCACCGGCTATGCAAGTAGCAGACGAGTGCGAGGTCTTCCACATGCTTGACGGGGATACGTTGATGGCCGTGGTGGAAAAGCATAAACCGGACATTATCGTCCCCGAAATAGAAGCCATCCGTACGGAGAAACTGTATGATTGCGAGAAGATGGGCATTCAGGTCGTACCGAGTGCCCGGGCTGTGAATTTCACCATGAACCGAAAAGAAATCCGAGAGTTGGCTCATACGGAACTTGGATTGAAAACGGCGGATTATCGTTATGCCAAAACTTTCGATGAGTTGAAGGCTGCGGCCGATGTGATAGGCTTCCCCTGCATTATCAAGCCTTTGATGAGTTCTTCCGGACACGGGCAGAGCAAGGTGGACAGTCCTGCGGATTTGGCACACGCCTGGGAGTATGCATGCGCGGGGGCACGTGGCGATGTGAAAGAAGTCATTGTAGAGCAGTTTATTCCTTTCGACAGTGAAATTACGCTGCTGACAGTGACCCAACAGAACGGGCCTACTTTGTTCTGTCAGCCTATCGGTCACGTGCAAAAAGGAGGAGATTACCGTGAAAGTTTCCAGCCGGCTGCTATTTCTCCCGAAATGCTGAAAGATGCGCAGGATATGGCAGAGAAAATCACACGTGCCCTGACCGGTGCGGGGATTTGGGGAGTTGAATTCTTCCTGAGCCATAAAGACGGCGTGATATTCTCCGAGTTGAGTCCTCGTCCGCACGATACGGGAATGGTGACTTTGGCAGCCACACAAAATCTTTCGGAATTCGAATTGCACTGCCGTGCCGTTTTAGGTTTGCCGATACCGGAAATTACACAAGAACGAATGGGAGCCAGTGCGGTCATCCTGTCGGAAGTGGAAAGCCACGGAGCACCGAAGTATTCCGGCGAGGAGGAGGTCTGTGCGGCAACGAACACTTATCTGCGTATTTTCGGGAAGCCCGAAGCTCATATAGGGCGCCGTATGGGAGTGGTGGTTTGCTGGGACAAGTTGGATGCCGACCAGGAAGCATTAAGGAATAAATGCAAAGCCCTGGCAAGTAAAGTTAAAGTATATTAATACGTAAATAAGAAATCCGGATGCGGAGTGTTTTTTCCAAGAAAAGATATACCTTTGTATCCGATTTGCGACAATAGCTCAGTTGGTAGAGCATTGGCTTCCCAAGCCGAGGGGCGCGGGTTCGAGTCCCGTTTGTCGCTCTCTTATCAGCTATCTTCCATGACCGTAATAATCGCCATTGTTTTGCTCTTGGGATATTGTGCTATTGCAACAGAGCATATCACCAATATCAATAAAGCCGCTGTGGCGATGTTTCTCGGAGTTATTGTTTGGACACTCTACATGGTGGCGGGAAAACAGTATGTAGAAATGATGTACGCGGAGGAATATGCTGATTTCTTAGGCGGAAATGTCTCTAACGTTACTTCTCTTAAGAATTTTATTGCCAATTATATTTTTATCGGTCACGTAGCGGATATTTGTCAGATCGTGCTTTACCTTTTGGCTACGATGTCTATTGTCGATTTGTTGAATACGAACGGTTGTTTTGATTTCATCAGCGAGTGGATTACGACCCGTAATAGCAAGCGTCTTCTGTGGATGGTGGCTTTCATAACCTATGTCTTGTCGGCCAATCTCGACAACCTGACCACGGCTTTGATGATGTTTGCCATCGTGCGTCAGTTGTTGCCGGGGAGTCGTTTCCGCATGTATTATGGGGCGGTCATTGTAATTGCGGCCAATGCCGGAGGTTGTCTTACGGTAATCGGCGATGTGTCTACTTTGATGCTGTGGGTCAAGGGAGCGGTCACACCGTCCAGTTTTTCGGGTGCCATGTTCTTGCCGTCCATTGTAGCCGTGGCTATTCCCACTTATTTGATTTCCCGCAAGTTGCCGGAACAGATGGATATTAATACGCCTCGTATCCGCTATCGCGGGGATGATACGACTTTGACGCGTTGGCAGCGTATTCTGATGCTGTTCGTGGGGATTGGAGGGCTGTGGTTTATTCCAACGTTTCACAATCTGACCAAGTTGCCTCCTTTTGTCGGAGCGTTGTGTGTATTGGCACTTTTCAGTGTCGTAAACGAGTTGTGCAATCGGCGGTTGATCAAATCCGACCAACCTTTTTTCCGCCCTACACCACGCTTCATGCAGGCAGAGAGTATCCAGACTATTTTATTTTTTATAGGCGTAAGCATGGCTATTTCTGCCATTCAAGAGACGGGGGCACTCTATACGGTTGCCGTATGGTGCGACCAATATATTCATAATATCTACGTATACAGTTTGATATTAGGAGGAATTTCCGCCTTTTTGGATAACGTGGCACTTGTGCTGACCAGCATATCCATGTATGATGTGGTAGGGATGACGGAAAGCATTCCCGGTATGGATCCGGAATACCTTCGTTCATTCGCGCTGAATGGTCAGTATTGGCAATTAGTAGCTTATAGCGGAGGAATCGGCGGCTGTTTGCTTTCCATCGGTTCCACTGCCGGATATGCGTTGATGAAAAGTGAGAACGTTTCCATTTGGTGGTATTTCCGTCACATATCCGGCAAGGTTATGGTGGGGTGGCTTGCCGGCCTTGGAGTTTACTTTTTTATTGATTCGTTTATCAGATAAGAGATAGAACAAATATATGCAGATAAACAATACGTTATTTAAGAGGAAAATACTGTCTTTTACGTTGATACAAGTCGCTCTGTTGAGCTTTTTGCTGATTCTTTCCGTGGCGGTGCGTCTTGTGCTTTATCCTCTCAGCTATCTTGAATCCTTGCCTCTTTATTTTATTGTGGGATTCTTCTTTTTGTGGGAGATGCTGCAATTCTTTTTAGTTTCAAGGGAGGCTTTGGAAGATAGCCGGAACATATTACGGTATTATCGCCATGGTATCCTGTGGCGTGTCGGCATATCGTTGCTTGCCGGAGGATGTATCAGTTTTTTCTTGTCTGCGCAACCCTTGTTTACGGCTTTGCTTTTTTTGATGTTTCTGGTGGCTGAGTGTATTTTCGATATGATATTTTATCGCCGTTTTCTGAAAGAATAGAAAGAAAGGGTTGCCCGGATGATGGATAAGAAGCGTATCGCCCAGTTGTTGGAGGCTTTGGGGAAGGGACTTTTTGAGAAAGAACATGTGCTTTCCCTGTCCCTTTTGGCGGCAGTTGCCGGTGAAAGTATTTTCCTGCTTGGCCCTCCCGGAACGGCAAAGAGTATGATAGCCCGGAGACTGAAATCGGTTTTCCGGGACGGTCGTTCTTTTGAATATCTGATGTCCCGTTTCAGTACGCCGGATGAGATATTCGGACCGGTGTCTGTTTCTGCCCTGAAGGACGAAGACCGTTATATGAGAATGACCGAAGGGTATTTGCCCACAGCCGATGTCGTTTTCTTGGATGAGATATGGAAAGCCGGACCCAGCATTCAGAATGCTTTGCTTACGGTGTTGAATGAAAAAGTATATCTGAACGGCAAAGAAGAAATGAGGCTTCCGCTGAAGTTGGTGGTCGCTGCCTCCAATGAACTTCCGGCCGAGGGGGAAAACTTGGATGCGTTGTGGGATCGTTTCCTTGTCCGTTGTGTGGTGGGAGGCATTGCCGATGAAGAACTCTTTAATTTGATGATTTCTTCTACGGTTCAGTCCGAGGTGGAAGTGTCGGATGCCATACGCTTGTCTGCCGATGAGTTACGCGTGTGGGCCGAAGGGATAGATGCGGTGGAGATACCGGTTTTTGTATTTTCATTTGTCCATATATTCCGCAGACTTCTGACGACTTACAATGTATCGGCAGAAGAAAAAGGAGAGTCCCTGTTTTATGTGTCCGACCGCCGTTGGAAGAAGATGGTACATCTGTGGCGGACTTCTGCCTTTCTGAACGGTTGTTCCGTCATCCATTTGGCGGATTTGCTTTTGTTGCAGGTCTGTGTGTGGGATACTCCGGCTGAGGAGACTGTTTTGGAGCGCCTCTTGACCGACGCTCTTGTGGCAGCCTGTGAAGAGCATGTCGGTGTCCCCCTCTTGTCAGACCGTTTGGCTACATTGAAAGAAGAGGGGATGGGTGTTTCGGAAACGCATGTGGCTTTTAAGGTGGTCAAGGCTTTTTTCTATCAAATACAATCCATGTATCCCGGACGTACAGTGCTGATTTATACGAATGAATACGAAGCGTTGAGTCCGGACCAGCCGATACCTTTTGTGTTGGTTACAGACCGTCGCAAAACCGGAGCGCAAATACTGCGCAAGTATGAGAAAAGCCGCCATCCGGATGTTTTTCCAAAGGATCTGCTTCAAGTGGTTCGTACTACGACCGGTTTGCAGGTGAATGGACGGAAATATGAATTGCTTCGTGAGGCAGGGGAGGACGGTGAAAACGCAGTGCCCCAGACAGGAGTTTCTTCTCGGATGAATTTTTCATCAGCGATGGCCGAGCGTATCGTGGCTGAATTGGGCGAGGTGTCAGCTCGTCTGGAACAATGGCAAAGGGAAGAAGCAGAATATGTACAGACACATTTGTTTTTACAAGACAGGCAAAGGGATATATTGAAAAACGCCTTACGCCGTGTACGTTCCGACATAACCTCTTTGGAAATCGAAAGTCAGGAATTGAGCCATGCAGCCGGCAGGAAATTATCATGAGGGATATGAGCGCGTGCGCCAGTTGTCCGCTCTTTTTCTGAGGCGTTTGCATGAAATAGCCGGTGAGGTTTATGCAGAGGTCTTGTCGTCCGGTGCCATCCGTCCCGAAGAGATGGAGGAAGAAATACAGCGTTATTTCGCCAAAAAGAAATCAGGTTTACAAGACGTATATTCCTATTATGGGGAACAGTGGGACTATTATTATCAGGTCGTTGCGGCTTCGGATGCCGACTTTTTGCCCATGTTGCAACAGGCTCGTTCCGCTTTTGTCCGTTTATATGTTCCGGTCGAATTGGATGCGCCCTATTATATGGAACAGTTGGTGCGTTATCCTCGTACGGATAGCCGCTGGCAGGCTCTCCGCCAACATTTCATAAAGAAGTGGAGGAATCTGTTGGAAGGGCGGGAACGTACGTATCAGAAGCGGCACATAGAACGGCTTTGTGAAGATTATTACCGTATGGTGTCGGCCAATGCCGGTATGTTGCAGAATGTGGGAGGAAAGGGTGAAGGTCCTTCCCCTCGATTAGCCTGGCTTCAGTTGACGCAATCTCCGGAACTTCGCGTGAAGCTCAGACAGCTTTCGCAGGTAATCCGTAAAAGCCAATTAATTAAGGAACTGAATCACGTTTTAGGGCGTAAGAAAGCGGATGAGCAGCGTTTGTATCAAGCCATGAGCGGAAAGACACCGGTTACTTTGTTACGCTCTGCCACGCACTCCGACATTGTGGGCATTACGGAAGGGAACAATCTGAACGCCCTGCTGCCGATGGAATATTGTTTCTTGTCGGATGCCGCTTTGGAACCGATTTTCTACCGCCGTTATGTCGAAAAGAAACTGGCGGTCTTCGATGCCGTATCCCGGCAGATAGAATATGCCGAAGCTTCTTCGTACAGCGGACGCGACTTACAGAAACGGGCCAAACATGGCCCTTTTGTGGTTTGTGTGGATACCTCCGCTTCGATGGAAGGGGAACGTGAGTTATTATCCAAGGCGGTAGTATTGAGTTTAGCCTTGATAGCCGACAAATTGCGCCGCCCCTGTCGCGTGATACTCTTTTCCGACCAAACCGAAGTCATCGAGTTGAATAACCTCTATTCCGACTTGGCCTTATTGGAGACCTTTCTGTGCAATTCCTTTCATGGAGGATCCGATATGACTTGTGCGATGAAAGAATCCGTAGAAACTTTGATGCGTGAAGATTTTCGTTATGCCGATTTGCTTTGGCTTTCGGATTTTGAGATGGATCCGCTTCCTCCGATGTGGGTACAATATGTAGAGGAATTGAAGCAACGGGGCATGCGCCTCTATGCCGTGTCTTTCGGTCGTCGGTCAGAGACGTCTTACCTCAGGTTGGCCGACCGTGTTTGGACTGCCGATTGACGAATGTCTTTTGAGCGTATTTCTAAAAGCACGAGATTCCCGTATTTGTGTGCTTTCCCCCGAATGGATATTTTTGAGCGATTCTCGTGGCCTTTTGATTTTTCACGATGAAAGCGTTGGTTTGATTCTATGTGACAAATATAAAAGAAAGGCATGTAGATTTTAGTCTTATTGAAACTGAAACCACATGCTTTTCGCTCCTAACGTCGTTTTCTAAATCTTCAAGTTTGATACCGAAATAGAAGAAATCCGGTTTCGGGAATCAGAATTTGTTTAATTCTGTGGCATCTATTTTGTTCACTCCGTTCGAGTTTATTTCAGTCTGGTCTGCTGTTCCGGATAGGATAAGTTTACCTACTCCGCTGTTGCGGGCTTTCAAAGAAGTACATTCCATGGTAATATGTATAGTCCCGACTCCGGAGTTCTGAATATCAACCTTTTTACCTTTAAACTCCACGGTTTGCTTGCTTACGCCACTGCTTTTGCAAGATTAAAATAAAAATGCAACCATCCGAAAGATGATTGCATTTTCATGTGATTCCGTTGGGACTCGAACCCAAGACCCACGCCTTAGAAGGGCGTTGCTCTAATCCATCTGAGCTACGGAACCGACCTTAAATCGGGTGCAAAGATAGAGGTTTATTTTCATTTCTGCAAGCCGGATACGTGATTTTTTTAACTTTTCTACCGTCCGCAAAGCAGCTTATAGTCGCAGTAGGCACAAATTTTAGGTACGGAAGTCTGCCGGAAGGGAATTTCCGGATTGAACAATTCCTCCAACACACCTTGTAGCATCTTTTGGAAATCTTCTTTGAAGCGGCTGAAATCCGTCACTCGTTCACGGTTGAACACGATGGTCGGATCATAATCTTCAGCATTGGATTTGTGTACAAAGAACAGGGCCGGGGATACGGGACGCTTTTGTTCGCCTGTCATGACCCAAGCATACAGGAATATCTGGAAGATGTATGAGGGACGGTGCTCGGCGGGTTGTACCAGTTGTTCCATCGAAGCTGCTTTTTCCGGTGTGCCGCCCGTTTTGTAATCCACGATACGCAAGGTTTCCACTTCCTGCCCCGTGGTTTCGTCCGGCATCCTGACCGTGTCCATTCGGTCTATTTTTCCCCCGATGTCGATGGACAGAGGGTGGCCGTCCGATATGATGTCCACACTTCGGTGGTGTTCCTGTTCCATTTCCTCCAATACGAATTGTTTCATGCGGCTGTCGTGGGCGAGCAGTTGGCGCAGGTAACTGGCCATGACCTTGCGTGCTACGAGCAGTTGCCCGTTGTAGAACACCGTGTCTTCACGTCCTTCAAAGAAGTTTTTCAGGAACGAGGCTTCTATATAAGGAAGTAAAACTGTATCCCCACCCTCCAGCAGTCGCTCGATGTCCTGACGACGGATGACGGGGTTACGTTCGGTCAGTTTCCGGTAGACGAGTTCCGCCGCCTCATGGAAGATGGTGCCGAACAGTGCGTTGTCCAAACCGTTTTGCGGGTCTTTGGGTTGCCGTATGCGTGCCACCTGTTGGTAATAAAATTTGAGCGGACAGTCGATGTAAGCGTTGAGTGCCGAAGGGGAGAGGGGGCGCGAACCGGGTTGGCCGCTGCCATAGTTACGGCGCAGGATGTCCATGACTTCCGGTGTCTTGGCTGCTTCCATGCCGTTGTCGGCCGGTACGGCCTGGCCGGATTGCAGGATTTTCAGTTCTACGGGAAAATCCGTTTCGGCCAACAGTTGGCGCAGGAAGCGCGACATCTCGTTTTTGTTCAGTCCGTCGGTAGCGATGTTGTACATGAATGTGATACGTTCCGTACGCTGCACAAGACGGTAAAAATAGAACGCGTATACGGCTATTTTATGTTGTATGGTGGTCAGTCCGAACACTTCTCGCAGGTGGTAGGGGATGAACGAAGTGTCGTTCACGGCTTTGGGCAACATCCCTTCATTGACGGAAAGCATCAGGATATGCCTGAAATTCAGGTTACGCGTCTCCAATACGCCCATGACCTGCAAGCCTACAGCCGGTTCGCCGTGGAAGGGAATGGTGGTCATGCCCAGCACGGTGCGCAGCAAGCGGCGCAGGGTGGAGGGCTGTACGTCGAGCGTACGGTCTTCCGTCAGGCGGATGAAGCGGCTAATGACCTGATGGGCACGATAGAGCGCTTCGTGGTACAACTGGCTGTACACGTCGCCCTTCCGGTCTTTTTGTTGTCCGAACGCTGCGGCCAAGCCTTCGAGCAAGGAACGGATATAGACCAATAAGGCGTGGTTTTCCGCATGCGGACAGAAGATATCCTGTTCCTCCAACAAGGCGGCGTAAGGATGGCTGCGCACGATTTTTTCCTGTTCCGCTCGAAAACAGCGGCGGTCGCGGTCGTAACCATCGGTCTGCAAGGAAAGCAAAGCGTTGATGAAACTGTATACCGGCGTGTCGGTCATGGGGAATCCCATGGTGATGTTGGTGCGTTTCACGGGATGTGGCGATGTGGCATCGGGCAGCGAATGGAGCACCGGCTGGAGCAAGGATTCGTTGCAAAGTACGATAGCCGTGTCCTGTTCCGGTTCCGTGAGGGCCGAGTCCAGCCATTGGGGAATATAGCGTGCCTGTGCATTCTCCGAAGTCGTGGCGATGAACTCGATGCGCGGCGGGTTCTTGAAGTTGTCGAAGCATGTTTCTTCCAAGGCGTTGGGGAACTCTTTCAGGTTCTGGCGGATGAAGGTTCCGGCCTCAAAACGGCTTTTCTCGCCGACGTACATCACGTCATAGTCCCAGTAAAAAAAGGCTTGTCCGCGTTCCTGCAAGTAACTGAACAGTCGTTTTTCCACATCGTTGAGTACGTTGAAGCCCACAAAGACATACGTCATGTCCGCAGGGATGCGGTCGGCGCGTTCGGCAAGATGCTCCGCCACGTCTTTATACAACGCCCCTTCGTACAGCATTCCTTTTTCTTTCAGCCGTGCGTTGAACGTGGCATAGATGTCGTCCATCCGGTTCCACAGGGCGAGGAACTTCTCTTTCAGCCGACTGTTGCCTTCGATGGAAAAGTCCTCGAAAAAATGTTTCAGGGCCTCTTCTTGGCGGGGTGTCAGGAAATCGCTGTGGTCCAGTTCCTTGATGGATTGTATGTTGCTGAAGAGTTTATGAGGGTCGGCCAGATGCTTGTCGATGTCGTCGAAGTCGGACAACATGATTTCGCCCCAACCGTAAAAGCGGTCGAGCGATTCCGGGTCGGGTACGAGCGCGGCATAGACGCGGTGGAGTTCGCATACCGCGAGAATGTCGTCGCAACGGGTGAAGTCCGACAAAGAATCGAACAGTTCGCTGATGGTACGGTAACGCGGTGCCCATACCGGCCGTCCGGACACGGCAGCCAGTTGC
>OGOV01001982.1_pt1 | contig 16543 bp, 10 predicted proteins | sample 1552711 | NCBI WGS metagenome assembly OGOV01 (sample SAMEA2580216, study PRJEB22360) | human gut metagenome | biome: human gut; feature: human-associated habitat; material: faeces | place: Denmark | collected 2008/2010 | reverse complement strand
TTGTGAGGAGGCGAGAAAAATTTCAAAAGAATATTTTGAAAAATCTTTTTATTTTAGCTCGAAATTTTCCCAATTAAGTATTGAGGGCAAAAACCTCACGAACCTTGAAAATCGAATACACATTCAACAGGTACATTCCTGATCGGGGGCGAAAGCCCCAGCCGAATGAAGGTGCGCCACGAACTTCCTGCCCACAAGGGTTATCACGGAAAGCAAGGTTGGTAGCGATTCCGAACCATTCTGAAATATCCGCTTGCTACGGATAAGGCGATGAAACGATTCAGGGACAATGATACTTCCCTATGGGGCTGGCGGAGTACCCGGCAGAGGTGAGAGTCCTATGAGTTTGGTCAGCAACCGAACGCCTGTTGATTTCCATTTACGCATTTGGGGGATGAGATCGAGTTAAATGCGACCACCAAAGCACAGGACTCGCTTCCTGTGTTTTGGTGGATCAAGCGATCCAAATCTAATAAGAAGGAGGAAAAGCGAAATGCCAAACTGCAAAACCATTGCTATCTGCAATCAGAAAGGCGGCACAGGCAAAACGACCACAACGGTCAATTTGGGTGTTGGACTTGCACGACTCGGCAAAAAGGTACTCCTTGTAGATGCCGACCCGCAGGGCGACCTCACGACTTGCCTCGGATGGCGAGATAATGACAGTCTTACGACGACCATTACCAATAAGCTCTCCGGGGTTATCCGTGAGGATCATACAGACCCACGAAGCGGCATTCTGCACCACGAGGAAAATGTCGATCTGCTCCCTGCCAACATCGAGCTTTCCGCTATGGAAATGATGCTTGTCACCGCAATGAGCCGTGAAACCATTCTGAGAAGCTATCTGAGCAAGGTCAAAGACAATTATGACTATGTACTGATTGATTGTATGCCGTCCCTCGGTATGGTAACTCTGAATGCTTTGGCGGCGGCAGATAGCGTGATCATCCCCGTGCAGGCGCAATATCTTCCGGCAAAGGGAATGACCCAACTGATGCAGACCATTGGAAAGGTCAGGCAGTACATCAATCCGAGCCTGCGAATCGACGGTATCCTATTGAACATCGTAGATAACCGTACCAACCTCGCAAAAAGCACTGCCGACGCACTGCGAAAGAACTTTGGGAGCGTTATTAAGATATACCGTTCCTCCATTCCTATGGCAGTGAAAGCAGCAGAGGTTGCTTCCAAGGGCGTAAGCATCTACAAGTATGAGCCGAGCAGTCCTGTTGCAAAGGCTTATGCTGAGTTCGCAAAGGAGGTGTCTGCCGATGGCAGGAAGAAAGAGCGACTTCACTCTGCCGACGCTCGATGACCTGTTTTCTACACAGGAGCTTCGGGACGATGCCAAGCTCAGTAAAATCCGAGATATTCCCCTTGAGCTGATCGACGATTTTCCCGACCACCCATTTAAGGTACGGGATGACGAGGATATGATACAGCTTGTGGAGAGCGTCAAGGAGCGAGGAGTCATTACTCCGGCTACCGTGCGTCAGAAAGAGGACGGCAGATATGAGTTGATTTCCGGTCACAGGCGAAAACGGGCTTGTGAGCTTGCCGGGTTTGAAAATCTTCGTTGCGAGGTCGTAGACCTTGACCGTGACGCCGCCACCGTTCTTATGGTGGAAAGCAATTACCAGCGGTCGCAGATACTTCCCTCAGAAAAGGCGTTTGCCTATAAAATGCGGCTGGAAGCGATGAACAGACAGGGACAGCGATCAGATTTAACTTGTGCACCAGTGGGGCACAAGTTGGATGGTGCAAAATCAAGAGATATTCTTGGCGATGAAGTTGGCGAAAGTCGTGAACAGATTCGCCGGTATATCCGACTGACAAATCTTGTGCCTGAACTACTCGACCTTGTGGACGAAGGCAAAATTAAGATGCGTCCTGCGGTAGAGCTTTCCTATTTGGACGAGGATAATCAGCGGGCGGTGGTTGATGAAATCGACCTGAACCAATGCACCCCGTCCCACGATCAGACCATTCGTATGCGGAAGTTCTTCACAGACGGAAAACTCACGCCGGAGGTTGTTTCCGCTATTATGGGCGAGGAGAAACCAAACCAGCGGGAGAAGATCGTCCTGCGTGGGGACAAGGTGCGAAGTCTGATCCCGAAAAATATCCCCGTGAGCCAAACGGAGGATTATGTGGTCAAAGCACTGGAGCATTACAGCCGTTTTCTTCGTCAGCGGGCAGAGCGTGACAGTCGATAGGTACACGGAGTATGTTTCCTGCTGTCCCCTTCCTCACACTCCAACCCCTGAGAACTACCAGACTATCCGAAATAAACTATCTCCTGATTTATCTTTATCTCTCTAAGCTAAATCTATCTAAGAGCAAACGGAGTTCGCACAATTCGGAAAACTGCGTTTTGGCGGTATGATGAAAAGTTGCGCTTCAAAACGCACCTTTGTCGGAGCAGTTCCCATCGGGTAGAATGTAGTCGAAGGGAGTGAAGCGTATGAAATCCAAAATCGCAGTTCTTTTTCTCATTGTCCTTTTGTGCCTGACTTCGGGGTGCAGCAACACCTCGCATATTGCAGAACAGCCCGCGCCGGTTTCTTCTTCGGAGAGTAACAAAGCTCCCGACCAATCAGAAACGGCGCAGGCAACAGAGAAAACGGAGGTTGAACAACCCCGAAGTACAGAGCCGAAAGACGATGACCGTCCAGCAGAAGCAACGGCAGGCGTATCGGAAAGCAGTTCTCAAACAAAACCGGCATCCGAACAGCCTAACAACGGCACAACGCCGCCACAGGTAAGCGAACCGTCCAAGACACCTGACGAGTCAGAACACCAGCCGGAAGCCTCTGCACCCTCCGAAAAGGAACAGCCCACATCTCCGGCAACGGAAGAACCAAAACCGGTAGATCAACCACAACCCACGGAACCGCCACAGGAAGAGCCAACAGAGCCGGCATTTGACATCGGCTATTGGATCGGCTTTGCCAAGAGCTATGCCGAGAGTGTCGGTCTTGCGCTGAACAGCGAAGCCGTGTTCTGCTGGGACAACCCCATTGATGCAGATGCCGGCTGTATCTATCTGGAACGGGATATACAATCCCGACTCAATCGCTATGCGGCAGATGCGGACATCACCGATGTATGGGTCTGGTATGAGCTTGTCTCCGCCGGCAGCTATCTGATCTACATCGGATACGCATAAAACTAAACACTTTGAAATCAGCATCGCAGCAATGCGGTGCTTTTTTCGTATCTACAAGGAGGTACGCAAATGAAAAAAATCTATCGCAGAAGCATTTCAGGGCTTATGGCGCTGCTGATCTGCTTCACAACCATTCTCGGCGGCGGTATTACCGCTTTTGCCGCTTCCTCTTCCGGCGAGGTGGCAAAATCCTATTCCATTGGTTTTCCTCGAAGCGGGGATGCCAATCTCGATTATAGCGGCACTTGGGGTCATGATGAGCTGCATTATATGAACGGCTGGACCTCCGGTGAGGCAACCTGGATGACCACACTGCACACCATCGGTTCCTTCGATGGCCCTGCCTGCTACTGCATCGAGCCGGGTGTTCCCCGTCTGCTGGAGAAAAGCTATACAAGATACGGCGAGGATTATTGGAAGAACTATCCATCTGATTACAACAGCACCATTGATGCCGATACCATCAAGACACTGCTGGGCAGAATCATGCAGTATGGCTATCAGGGTGATTTGTCCCTCGATTGGCGCTCGCAGAATGAAGCCGATGCTGACAAAATGGCGCACATGATGGCAACGCAGGTGCTGGTATGGGAAACGGTCGTCGGAGAGCGTGACTCAAACTTCAACCATGTTGACCCCGGCAGTGCTGATGCCGTGAAATCCGTGTATCGCACCGCTCACCCGCTGTATAGTCGCTTTTCTGCTTACTACGACAGCATCGAAGCCAGCGTTCAGAGTCATACGGTCATTCCCAGCTTTATGAGCAAGACTCCCAACAAGGCGCAGACGGTCGAGCTGAAATGGGACGGTAATCAGTACACAGCTACCTTGACCGACAGCAATCATGTGGTGTCGGACTATACCTTCAGCAGCAATCTGTCCGATATTGTCTTTACGACCAATGGCGATACGCTGACCATTACCGCAAAGACTGCACCTGCGGAACCTGTGACCATCTCCGCCAGCAAGAACAATATCCGTAAGGGTGTTGTCGTGTGGAGTGACGGTCATTATGGTCCCGACGGAACCATGCAGGATGTGGTCACTTACGCCGCTACGGTTATGGACCCCGTGCAGGCGTTCCTCAATCTGAAGGTGTCCTACGGCTCTGCTAAGATCGTCAAGACCTCGGAGGACGGCAAGGTGGATAACCTCAACTTTACCGTCACCGGCAACGGCATCAATCAGACCGTCAAGACCAACTCCAAGGGAGAGATTCAAATCGACAACCTGATGCCCGGCGTTTACACCGTGACCGAGATGGATTACGACAAGTATGAGCCGCAGGAAACCCGCCGTGTGACGGTGATTTCCGGTCAGGTGTCTACCGTGACCTTCAACAACAAGCTCAAGCGTGGAGATTTGCAGATCGTGAAGTCCTCGGAGGACAATCTCAACGAGGGCGTGACCTTCCATCTTTACGGCACTTCACTCTCCGGCATTGCCGTGGACGAGTATGCCGTGACCGATGAAAACGGCGTGGCGACCTTTGAAGATGTCCTCATTTCCGGTTCCACACCTTATACCGTAGAGGATGTGGACGCTGCTGTTCGCTATGTTGTTCCCGAAGCGCAGTCTGCGCCTATCAACTGGAACGAGGTCACGAACCGTAGTTTCCTCAATATTTTGAAGAAGTTTTCCGTGACCGTTACCAAGAGCGATGCCGAAACCGGCACGGCGCAAGGTGATGCTTCTCTTGCCGGTGCTGTTTACGGCATCTATAAGGGCGAAACCCTTGTGGATACCTACACCACCGACAAAAACGGGCAATTCGTTACCAAGGAGTATATCTGCGATAACGACTGGACGGTGAGAGAGATCACACCCTCTGAGGGTTATCTGCTTGATACCACCGTTCATAAGGTCGGTGCAGAGCCGCAGCTTTATACCGTGGAGCATAATCAGACGGCAAATGATGTGACCGAGCAGGTCGTAAAGGGTAATATCGCCATCATCAAGCACACCGATAACGGTGAAACACAGATCGAAACACCCGAAAATGGTGCCGAGTTTGCGGTGCATCTGAAAGCCGCAGGCAGCTACGAGGTTGCCGAGGACACCGAGCGTGATTATCTCACCTGTGATGAAAACGGCTTTGCCCAGACCAAGGATATGCCTTACGGCATCTACACCGTCCATCAGGTATCCGGCTGGGAAGGCAGCGAGCTGATGCCCGACTTTGATGTGTTCATTTCTCAGAATGGGGCGACTTATCGCTACCTTATCAACAATGCACCCTTTAACAGCTTCATCAAAATCGTGAAGCAGGACGCAGAAACCGGCAAGACCATTCCTTACGCCGGTGCAGGATTCAAGATTTATGACCCGGACGGCAACCCCGTAACAATGACCTTCACTTACCCGACGCCCACCACCATTGATGTGTTCTACACCAATGCAGAAGGTTCTCTTGTTACGCCGGAAAAGCTGTCCTTTGGAAAGGGGTACTCTATTGTCGAGGTGCAGGCTCCCTACGGCTATGTCCTCGACGAAACGCCCGTGTACTTCGATGTCACGGAGGATAATTCCACAGAAGAAAGCGGGGTTACGGTAGTAAAAGTGGATAAGCCCAATATGGCACAGAAAGGCACCATCACCGTGGAAAAAACCGGCGAGGTGTTCTTCGGCGTTTCCGTCATCGGCGGCGTAGATGAAAGCGGAAACGAACTGCCAACCATCTATCAGCCGCAGTATGAAAAGCGTGGACTTCCCGGTGCGGTCTATGAGATCGTCGCCGCTGAGGATATTATCACGCAGGACGGCACTGTCCGAAATCAGAAGGGCGAGGTCGTAGACACCGTTACAACCGATGAAAACGGCACAGCGGTGAGCCGTGAACTCTATCTCGGTAAATATGAGGTGCGAGAGATCACAGCACCCCACGGGATGGTGCTCAACCCGGAACCCCACTGCGTCGAGCTTGTTTACGCCGGTCAGAATGTTGCTGTTACGGAAACGGCGACTTCGTTCGAGAACGAGCGTCAGAAGGTGGAAATCAGCCTTGTAAAGTCCATCGAGCAGAATGAGCGCTTCGGTATTGGCAATAACGGTGAAATGAAGAACATTTCCTTTGGGCTGTTTGCCGCCGAGGAGATCGTATCTGCCAGCGGCACTTCCATTCCCGCAAATGGTCTTGTTGAGATTATCTCTCTGAATGAGGACGGAACGGCGAAAATCAAGACTGACCTTCCTTTTGGAAGCTACTATGTGCAGGAGCTTGCTACCGACAGTCACTATATGCTGTCCGATACCAAGTATCCCGTAACCTTTGTGTATGCCGGTCAGGATACGGCAGTTGTAAAGATTGCCGCCAATGACGGCAAGGCAATCGAAAATGATCTGATTTACGGTTCTGTTTCCGGCAAGAAGGTTGATGAAAACGGCAACGCTCTCGGCGGTGCGCTGATTGGACTGTTCCGCACGGATGACGGCGAGTTTACAAAGGAAAACGCTCTGCTGACTGCCACTTCTGCTGAAGATGGTAGTTTTTCTTTTGAGAGCATCCCTTACGGCACGTGGTATGTCCGTGAAATCGAACAGCCCGCCGGCTTCGTGCTGGACGATACCATCTATCCCGTGACCATCGGCGCAGACGGTCAGGTCGTGGAGATCAAGATCGTCAACAAATATGTCCGTGGCAACATCCATCTGATCAAGGTGGATTCCGAATATCCTGACAATAAGCTGACCGGAGCGACCTTTGAGGTCTATAAGGACAGTAACGCAAACGGCAAGATGGACAGCGGTGATGAACTGCTCGGCACACTGACCGAAAAGGAAAAGGGCGAATACAGTATGAACGACTTGTTCCACGGTCGCTACTTCGTCAAGGAAACCAAAGCACCGGAGGGATTTGTTCTTGATACCGGCGTGTATGAAGTGATGATCGACACCAACGGCAAGACCTACGAGGTGGAGAACAAGGCAGGTGTCGGCTTCATCAATGAAGCTATGCGAGGCAACCTGAAAATCGTCAAGACCTCCTCTGACGGCAAGGTCAAGGGCTTCGCTTTCCGCATTACCGGTGCAAATGGCTATGACATTATCCTTGAAACCAACGACAAGGGTGAGATCTTCATTGACGGGCTTCGCATCGGGGACTACACCATTTCTGAGGTAAGCAACTCGGCTTCTTCGATGTATGTCATCCCGGCTGATAAGAAGGCAACGGTCAAGCCCGGCTCCACTACCATTGTGGAGATGCACAATGTTCTGCGTGATACGCCTAAGACCGGCGACACAACCAATCTGCCGCTGCTCTATGCCCTTGCAGGTCTGTCCGCAGTGGGCATCGCTGTGTGCGGCGTTATCGGATTCAAGAAAAAGAAAAAGGAGGATCGCAACTAATGGAACCTAAAACCATCGTGGCTATCGTACTGGTAGCCTTTATCATTGGCGGCTTTATCTTCTTGCAGATTAGATCGAAAAACAAGAAGTGAGCAAACCTTCCGAGGGGCGGAGCAAAAACTCCGCCCCTTTTCTACTACCCGAAGGAGGGATTCAATGAATCAACAGAAAACTGTGGAAAGCCGTGTGCTTTCTATCTTGAAGGACTGTCCGAGAGCAAGGTTCGACGATATGATCCTCATTATGCACTACTACAACCGCTATGCAAACTTCTTGGGAGCCGGTGAACAGCCCCTCTGTGACCTTGCGTTCAACTACAAAGTCTACGGACTGCCGTGCTTTGAAACCATCCGCAGGGCAAGGCAGCGTGTGCAGTCACTTTTCCCTGAATATTCCCGCAGCGCAAACCCTGACGATGACAGTATGGTTATCATCATCGGCATTCTCTGAGGTAACGGCTATGGAAAATGAAAAGAGAAAGGTCGGTGATTACACCGTCCTCTGCGCCGTGAATATCGGCTCCCGTGAAATCATTCTTGCCGAGAATGAGCAGGATAGCAACGGAGAACGCTTCCTCTGCTGCTACGGAGAGCGCAACGACATATTTGAAAAGTTTACCGAGTGTGCCGTTGGTGACGACTACATTGATGCAGCGCTGTTCTTTGCAGAGCGCATCAAGCAAGACGCCGAGAGGTTTCGGGCAGAGGTTGAAAAGCTGGATATTCCCGTGACGGTAATCACCCAAGCGGACTGCATCCCCGACCACTATAAGAACGACATCAACGGCAAAATCATCGCCATCAACCCGGAAATCCTCAAGCCGGAGTATCAAAGAGCAGATCGACAGCTTTTCCTTGTGACCGGTGGCTTCGGCGCTTCAGCAAATGCCCGTGGCAGCGCCGTATTTTGCAAAAATCTCTATGACGGCAAGAATACCCGTTATGAGCGTATGGATGTGCTGGGTGAAGTAAAGCCGGAGCGTATGCCTGATTGGGCAAAAGAAAAAGCCGCTGCTTTTAGCCGCACAATTCAAGGAAAAGACCACGGGCGATAAGGAGGTAGATTTCTATGGCAACAAAGAAAACCGCAGCCGAGCAGGGCTTGCAGCAGAAAATGAAGGTGCTGGCAAAACTCTTTGACGCAGGCTGTAAAACCGAAAAAGACTTGAAGGCGCTGACCTTGCCGACGATTCTGAAAATCCCCAATGTGACCGTGCCGGATATGACGGTCATCACCGAGCTTCAGGAGCAGGTCGCAAAGAACCGCCTTTTCTCATACTTGGGAGGTGGAACAGATGAGCCAAGCGACACGACCGAATGACCGCCACATCATTTGGAGCAACCAAAACCTTGATGTGGACGACTGGCGAGAGGACTACAAGGAGTTCCTTAAAGCTAATGAACTGGACGACAATCCGAATGATGAGCAGGCACTTTATGAGTGGATGGTGGAAACCAACGGCGACTACCTTTACGACGAGAGAGCGAACCTCAACATCCAGCTTTCCCAGCCGATCATTGTCATTGGCGACATAGGCAGATGGAACGGCAGAGTGATGGGCTATAAGGAGATACCCTCCGGCAACATCCGAGATTGTCTGTATGCCGACACCGACTATACCGAATGGTATGTAGATAAGTACGGCGATCTTCGTGCCGATGCCGCCCACCACGACGGCACAAATCACTATCTCTACCGAGTGTTTAAGGAAGGCGTTTCCGAGACACAGATGGAAAACCTGAGAGATAAAATCTATCACGGCAAAGCCACACGAGCCGATATTACCCGGCTGACCCGGCGACTTGGGGATGAGATCGCCGCCGTTTACGGCTTTGACATCCCGAAACAACGAACACCGCAAGAAAGGGGCGCAAGATAATGACAGATTTTACACTGCGACCGCTGACCGTCCCCGAACGCAAGTACACCTACACTCAAAGCTCGCAGCTTCAAGGGCAGACAGGCAATATCGGTTATCTGCGTGGGGACTTCGGCTCAAGCGGCGATCAGTTTTATACCACTTGGTTTGATACCCGACCGCAATGGAAAAGCGATGAGTTCAAGCGGGACTTGGACGATGTAATCAACGCCCTGCGCTCCGAGGAGTACGGACTGCTTCAAAGCCGTTCTCAGATGGTGCGTTATGGGCGTGAGAACAAGGAAAGCGAAATGCAGGGTGCTTATACCACTGAGTTCGGCTTCCGAGCAGATACCGAGAAATATGCGTTCGTGCTTCGCTGTAATCCAACGAGGGGCGACTATAACTTCTACTGCCTCTGCTATGTAAAGGAATGGCTGGACAAGCACATCGAAGAAGCCAACCGGGACATTCGCTTTATTGACAGCCACTATAAAGAGTTGTTCCGTATCCCGGACGGAGAGCGCATCATTGTGACCGACCGTGACGGTAAGACGGGAAGCTATCCCTGCCGCTATATTGACAACTATCACACAGAGGTTGGGCGCAATCTCTTTCACATTTGCGAGTTTGCCGAGCGTATGGAGCAAGGCGGCTGTACCTACGCTCCAATGGAGCCGCCCTTGCCTCCGATGTGCTATTCCATACTCCCGTCAACCGGCGAGGTCATTCAAATCGCCCGCTGGCAAAAGGGCTACACCGCTACAAGTTTTAACGACGGGAACCGTGCGGAGAACGAAGCAATCAAAGACAAGTTCAATGAAAAGCTGGGTGTCAGCAAGGCGCAGGAGCAGGCAATGCTCGCCGGTTCTATGATCCGGTGGGACTCCATTGCCGCCAAGCCCAAGAGCTATGATGAGAACGGCAAAGCCATCAAGCCCAAAGACTATGAACGATAAGGAGGTGTCCGCCGATGGCACGAAAATATGACTTCATTTCTGAGCTGTATAAGCGAACCTGCAAAACGGTCGTTGCAAACCCCGAAAGCTGGGAGGCATTTCTGCGCTCTGCCTGCTACAACTACCGTCTGCGTTTTGATGAGCAACTTTTGGTTCACGCACAGCGACCGGACGCCACCGCCGTTCTTCAGATCGACGACTGGAACCAAAAGTTTGGGCGATGGGTCAACCGTGGGGCGCACGGCATTGCCGTTTTTGAGGATGCCGACCAACGCCGCCAGCGGCTTGTCCACTACTTCGATATTTCCGACACGCATCCCAGCCGCTTTTCCCGCAGAGTTCCCATTTGGCAAATGCGGGACGAATACACGGCAGAAGTGATCGACACGCTGGAAAGCACCTTCGGAGAGTTGAACGACAAGGAAACCCTTGCCGTTGCCATCGAGTCGGCGGCAAGAAACGCCGTAGAGGACAACATCCTCGACTATCTCCCCGATCTGATTTACAGCGTGAAAGACAGCTTCCTGGACGGCGTATCCGAAGAAGAAATCACCCACATTTTCAAAACGGCGGTTAGAAACAGCGTCGCCTATATGACGATGACCCGCCTGGGCATTGAAGCCGGAGAATACTTTGAACCCGATGATCTTCGAGATGTGGTGAATTTTACGACCCCTGCCACGCTGAACGCCCTCGGCTATGCCACCAGCGATATTGCGGAGATGGGACTTGCGGAGATTTCCCGCACCATTCTTGCCCTCGACCGTCAAAATCGCATAATTGCAGAGAAAACCAAAGCCGATTACAATGTAGGCAAAGAAAAAACCGAAAGGAGTCCTGATGATGAACGAGATCACTTACACGAGGCAGGGGGATTATCTGCTCCCCGATCTGACAATGCCGGAGCAGCCGGAGCTGTCGATGGGCAGGTACGCCCGGATGCGGAGGAAGTTCCTGAAGGAGCATCACAAGGTACGCTACTACAACCTGCTGACGAGTTGCGCCCTGAACGAGCACCTGAACGACACGGAGCGCAGAGCGAACGAGATGGAACAGATGCTGACGGAGCAGATGGCAGCGTCGGAGGGCGTGACGGAGAGCCTGAAAGCGACGGATATGATGAGCTGGGTTCGGAAGATGAACAGTATCCGGAGCCGAGTTCAGGAGATCGTGATGGCGGAGGTAATCTTCGCTTAGACTATTACGACCGAAGTCACGAGGATAAAAGCCTGCCGTTCTTTGGCGGCGACGACACCGTTCGTGAGATCCTCGGCACCACGCCGCACCTAAAGGCAAGCAAGGACGAGATACGGGCATTCTTTGAAGCTACCGCTGATGAGAACGCCCGTATTTCTTATATCAAGCGCATTTTCAACAACGACTATACCGAGGTCATTCTGAGCGATGGACGGCGTGTAGGCTACAAGACCTATGAGAATGGGTTGCTGCTTTGGGCAGACAGCTATCTCTCCCGAACGGCACAGAGCTTTTACGGTTGGGGCGTCATTGCTCAATACTTTGAAGCGATGCGGCTGCTTGGAGAGTTGCAGGACACGATGAAGCCGCTACCATCCATTGACGGGCAGTTGAGCTTGATGACAGCAGGAGCAGAGGAACGAAAGCCCTCTGCTTTTACTTTCTCTCAGGAGATCATCGACGCTGTTCTCACCCGTGGTAGCGGCATCTCTGAGGGGAAAATGCGAATCTATGAGCAGTTCCAAAAGAGCCTGTCTGCAAAGGAAAACGCAGTTTTTCTAAAAAATGAATACGGCTGGGGCGGAGCCTATCCGGCTATTGTCGGAGCCAATATTGATGAGCAGCACGACGGTAAGGGTATTCGCATCTCTAAGGGAATCGGAAACGATAAACCTCATATCGACCTGAAATGGAGTCAGGTGGAGAAGCGTATTGCCGAGCTGATAAAACTCGACCGTTACCTGAACCCCAAGGAAAAGGCACAGTACCCTGAGTGGCTGCAAAGGCAGGAAGAACGCCGTGCAGAGCTTGCCGAGGAACGAAGGAACAGAGAAATCTTGTCTACTGCACCTTCAGAAAAGGCAGAGGCAAAAAATGAGCAATATGAGTACCATCTCGGCAGCACCGTCTATCTCGGCGCAAACGAATATGAAATCCTGTCCTTTGATGACGAGCGTGTGATGCTCTATGATACGCAGTTTCCGCTTTTCAACAAGGAAATGACGAGAACTGAGTTCGACAGCAAGGTGCAGGAGAACCCGCTGAATGACCATTTGAAGGTCGCTAAAAAACAGCCCGAAGAAAAGGCGGTCGAGTATGACATCGGGATGGGCTATCTCGGCAACGGACTGACCGTTTGGAACCGTGCCGTGGAGGTCAATGGGGACTATCAGAACATTGCCCACATCTCCCCCGAAGGTGAGATCACCTTCTATGTGCAGGACTTGCCGCAGAGCGTTGTGGAGCGTATCAGACAGGCGGCAGAAAGAGAAAAGCCAAAGGATGCTGCTTTGCCGGAGTTCTATCAGGCGTATCTTAAAACCAAAGCAGACAATCCGAGTAGCCTTTTGCTCTATCAGGTGGGTGATTTCTTTGAAGCCTATGCCGATGATGCAGAGGTCGTCGGGACTGCTCTTGAGCTGACACAGACTACTCGTGCCAGTGGTCATAACACCCGTGTCCCTATGGTGGGATTTCCGCAGCACCGCTTGGAAACCTACCTTACAATGCTGACCGACAGAGGGTACGATGTAGAGGTCAACGCTTTGGAGGACGGTAAACGCATTACCCGCACCGTGGTTTCCACCACAAAGGAAGCTCCAGTCGAGTCCAAACCTATCGGCAGGATCGACTATCTCGGCACGGACGGCAAGGTTGGTGAAAGCATCGAGTACACCAGTCCTTATCAGTTTGAGAAGGACATCAAGGAGGAAAATTACTACGGTGTGCCGATGAGCATTGTTCTGTATAAGGACAAGGACGGCAACACGATTCCGCACGGTTTTATCGCACAGCTTGACCCACCGCCCAAGGGCTTTGAGATCATCGACAGCCCGTATCTTACGGAACGATTTGCCGTCATTGAAACAGAAAACGGCTATGCGGTCTGGGATGAAACCCGCAGCGCAATCTATGTAGACGAGGAGGGCGTCAGTGAGGAGTTTGCCAGCGAATGGCAGGCAAACGACTATCTGAAACAGCTTCAAGGGATTCCTCCCATTGAGCGTACCGAAGCCTCCCTTGATACGGCGAAGCATCTCATTGATGATTTTTGCCGTGAGGAGTATCAGCGTGAGGATGGTGCGGACTACACCGATCTTACCAATGTAGGTATTGCCTACACCACCACAGAGGATGACAAGCACGAAATACAGGCAAGGGTCAACCTTGTGGATTTCCGCATCGAAACTCTTGCAGATGGCAAGGTCGTCCGCAGTGTGCAGTATGCTTCCCTTGAAGAACTGACCGAAAAGGGACTGCACGGGTTGTCATTTGATGAACTTGTGTATGTATCCGACGAGGAATTGGCAAAGGTGGAAACACCCATTATTCCCGCTTGGGAACAGCCGAAGAAAAGCCGAGTGCAGACCTTTGATATTCATCCCGAAATCCCAATGGCAGACCGTCATACCTTTGACCTTGCTTCTCACGAGATCGAGGAGGTCAACAAGAAAGAACGCTTCCACCGCAACTATGCGGCAATCACCGTTCTGAAAAGGTGTCAGGAAGAAAACCGCTTCGCCACACCGGACGAGCAGATCATTCTTTCCAAGTATGTTGGCTGGGGCGGTATTCCCGAAGCCTTTGATGAGAGAGCAGGTTCTTGGCAGACAGAGTTTGGGATGCTGAAAAATATCCTGACGCCGGAGGAATACGCTTCCGCAAGAGAAAGCACTCTGACCGCTTTCTACACGCCGCCAACGGTTATCAATGCCGTGTATAAGGTGATGAAACAGCTTGGATTCCGTGAGGGCAACATCTTGGAACCGTCCTGCGGCATCGGGCATTTTATCGGTATGCTTCCCGAAGAAATGAAGGAAAGCAAGATTTACGGTGTAGAACTGGACACAATTTCTGCCGGCATCGCACAGCAGTTATATCAAAAGTCCTCTATCGCCGCACAGGGCTTTGAGGAAACCAACCTCCCCGACAGCTTCTTTGATGCCGTTGTGGGGAATGTACCCTTCGGGGATTTCAAAGTTCCTGACAAGCGTTACGACAAGCACAAGTTCCTCATTCACGACTACTTCTTCGCCAAATCCTTGGACAAGCTCCGTCCGGGCGGCGTAATGGCTCTCATCACCAGCAAGGGAACGATGGATAAGGAAAACTCCGCTGTCCGAAAGTATATTGCTCAGCGAGCCGACCTGCTTGGTGCTATCCGTTTGCCGAACAACACCTTTAAGGGTAACGCCGGAACGGAGGTCGTTTCGGACATTCTTATTCTGCAAAAGCGTGACCGCATTGTGGATATAGAGCCGGATTGGGTACAGCTCGGCACGGATGAAAATGGTATCCTGATGAACAGGTACTTTGTTGAGCATCCCGAAATGATACTCGGAGAGATGAAAATGGTGTCGGGGCGTTTCGGTCCCGAAGCCACCTGCGTCCCTTACGAGGGGGCAGACCTTGCCGAGCAACTCGGCGAAGCCGTCTCCAATATTCACGGTGAGCTGACCGCATATGAGGTGGAGGATGAGCTTGCAGAGGAGGACAATTCCATTCCCGCAGATCCCACCGTTCGCAACTTCTCCTATACGGTGCTGGACGATAAAATCTACTTCCGAGAAAACAGCCGTATGGCTCCGGTGGAGGTATCCGCTACCGCAGAGAACCGCATAAATGGTATGATCCGCATCCGTGATTCGGTTAGAAAGCTGATTGAATTGCAGACGGAGGATTACCCCGACTCGGAAATTAAAGCGGAGCAGGAGCGATTAAACGCTCTTTATGATACCTTTTCCAAGCAGTACGGACTTATCAACAGCCGTGCCAACATCTCCGCCTTTTCGCAGGACAGCTCCTTTTCTCTGCTCTCGGCTCTTGAGGTCTTGGGCGATGAAGGGCAGCTTGAACGCAAGGCGGATATATTCTACAAGCGAACCATCAAGCCACACACCCCGGTCACTTCCGTAGATACCTCCAGCGAAGCACTTGCCGTTTCTATGGGCGAAAAAGCCCGTGTGGATATGGACTATATGTGCGAGCTGACCGGCAAGACCGAGGAAGAAATCTTTGCGGACTTGAAGGGCGTTATCTTCCTGAATCCGATGTACGGGTACGGCAATTCCACGCAGGCAAAGTACCTGATGGCAGACGAATACCTCTCCGGCAATGTCCGTCGAAAGCTGCAAGAAGCAGAAAAAGCCGCAGTAGACAGCCCCGGCTATTTGCCCAATGTAGAAGCGCTCAGGCAGGCACAGCCGAAGGATCTGGATGCGTCGGAAATTGAAGTGCGGCTCGGCGCGACTTGGATCGACTACAGCTATATCCAGCAGTTCATGGAGCAGACCTTCAAGCCCCCGTATAACAAGAAGCATCTGATGCAGGTGCGCTATTCACCAACTACCGCAGAATGGAATATCAGCGGAAAATCTCTCCCGTCAATGCAGGATGTCAACGCCTACATGACCTACGGCACGGAACGCGCCAATGCGTACCGGATTCTGGAAGATACGCTGAATCTGCGCGATGTGCGTATCTACGACACGACCTATGAAAACGGCGTAGAAAAGCGCGTTCTGAACCAGAAAGAAACGACGCTGGCACAGCAGAAGCAGCAGGCCATCAAGGATGCTTTTCAAGATTGGATTTGGAAGGACCCGACCAGACGGCAAACGCTGGTGAAGCAATACAACGAAAAATTCAATTCGCTTCGTCCACGCGAGTATGACGGCAGCCACATCCGCTTTTCCGGCATGAGCCCGGAGATCACGCTGCGCGAACACCAGAAAAACGCGATTGCACACATTCTTTACGGTGGTAACACACTCCTTGCGCATGAGGTCGGCGCGGGTAAGACCTTTGAAATGGTCGCCGCCGTCATGGAATCCAAGCGGCTGGGGCTTTGCCAGAAAGCCATGTTCGTCGTGCCGAACCACCTGACGGAGCAGTGGGCATCCGAATTTTTGCGGCTTTATCCCTCCGCAAACATCCTTGTCACGACCAAAAAGGATTTTGAAACCCGCAATCGCAAGAAATTCTGCGCCCGGATTGCGACCGGCGATTATG
>OGOV01001963.1_pt1 | contig 16638 bp, 14 predicted proteins | sample 1552711 | NCBI WGS metagenome assembly OGOV01 (sample SAMEA2580216, study PRJEB22360) | human gut metagenome | biome: human gut; feature: human-associated habitat; material: faeces | place: Denmark | collected 2008/2010 | reverse complement strand
ACCAACCGTTACCTTCACGGGGGAAGTCAATCCATTCCGGATGTCCGAATTCATTGCCCATAAAGTTAAGATAACCGCCATTGATAGTAGTCGCAGTCAGTAAACGTATCATTTTATGGAGAGAAATGCCTCGATTTACGGTATAGTTCTCGTCTCCTTTCTGCATGTGCCAGTACATATCCGCATCAATCAAGCGGAAAATGATGGTTTTATCGCCCACCAAAGCTTGGTCATGGCTTTCCGCATAGGAGATGGTCTTTTCATCTTTGCGGCGGTTGGTCACTTCCCAGAACATGCTGGATGGCTTCCAGTCTTCATCTATTTTCTCCTTGATTGTCTTAATCCAATAATCGGGAATATTCATGGCCATACGGTAATCAAATCCGTAGCCGCCATCTTCATATTTTGCCGCCAGTCCGGGCATTCCCGATACTTCTTCGGCAATGGTGATGGCTTTGGCATTGACCTGATGGATAAGCCGGTTGGCAAGTGTCAGATAACAAATGGCATTGTCGTCTTGATGTCCGTTGAAGTAATCTCCATAATTACAGAATGCTTCTCCCAAACCATGACTATAATATAACATGGAGGTTACTCCGTCAAAGCGGAAGCCGTCGAAATGATATTCTTCCAGCCAGAATTTACAGTTAGACAGCAGGAAGTGAATAACTTCGTTCTTGCCGTAATCAAAGCAAAGTGAATCCCAAGCTGGATGTTCCCGACGTCCACCGGGATAGAAATATTGATTAGGATCACCGGCAAAGTTACCCAAGCCTTCCACTTCATTCTTCACAGCGTGTGAATGGACAATATCCATGATAACGGCAATCCCCATACTATGGGCTGTATCAATCAACTCCTTCAGTTCTTCCGGAGTACCAAAACGGGAAGAAGCGGCAAAGAAACTGGAAACATGGTATCCGAAGCTACCATAATAGGGATGTTCCTGAATAGCCATAATCTGTATGCAGTTGTAGCCTTCTTTGGCGATACGTGGAAGAATCTTTTCCTGAAATTCCTTATAGCTACCGACCTTTTCCTCCTGCTGAGACATACCGATATGGCATTCATATATCAATAAAGGATCTGTAGATGGCTTGAAAACCCGCTTTTTCATTTTATAGGGTTTCTCCGGAGCCCAAACCTGGGCACTGAATATTTTAGTCTGTTCGTCTTGTACGACACGTGTAGCCCATGCAGGAATGCGTTCACCGCAACCACCGTCCCAATGTACCATCAGCTTGTACAAGTCACCGTGTTTCACGGCATCAGCAGGAAGCTTGATTTCCCAATTACCGTTTGCTTTACGCTTCAAGCTATATTTTTTTTCTTCTTTCCAATCGTTAAAAGTTCCGACCATAAAGATTTGGGTTGCGTTAGGCGCCCATTCACGGAAAACCCAACCATCGTCAGTACGATGCAGGCCGAAATAGAGGTATCCGGATGCAAAATCAGACAAGGTTAGTTTTCCTTTGTTGGTCAATTCCGATTCTTTGTCTATGGCATGTTGATGACGTCCGTTGATGGCATCGGCAAAAGGTTCCAGCCATGGGTCATTCTTGATTAAATTCAATGTTTCCATAAAGAGGATGAGTTTTGGATATTTGATAAATTTACGCTTTAACTTTCACAATTATTTTTTTTACACCGTCAGGGGTAATACCCGGAGCATGCCCGTCCTGAGGGAAAAAGATAGCAAACATTCCGGGCTTCACTGCAATATAGTCCTCCGCCAGTCCTTCAAAAAAAGTGATGTCTTTTTCCGCATTGTAAGGAGCATCAACCGGAAGGCAGTCTTGGGCGGCGGTATAACCCATTATCTCCGTACCGGACAAGGGTATTTGAATGTCAATATAGTCTTTATGGGTTTCCAGTTTGGCATTTTCTTTTGGGTTTGTCTGCGCCACGTTGACCAGCAAGTCCTTTCCTTTCAGTTCGGTCTTGCCGATTTCCAAAGAGTGCAAGTCATGTGATTTTAAAAAATCAATGGCCTGCTCAAACAGAGGATGCAGCAAAGTATATTTTTCTATGTTTTCAAGTCTGTCTATAACCATAATTCAAATGTTTTAAGTTAGTTATATAGGTAAATTATTCAAAGTCGTCTATGGTGTAATTCACAAAATCGGAAAAACGCTTCATCTGCTTGAAGATGTCGTCTGTACGATCCAAAAAGTCTGGAGCAAGAAAGAAGCTGTCCGGCTGGCAGCAGGCAACCGTATACTCTTTACACTGAAGGTATTTCAGATAGGGATAGTCCTTTGGAAATCCTTTTGGAGCTGTTTTTAGAAAATTCTCTCCGATGACGGGAAAGTATTGCTTGAAAGCAGGATCTTCCACTATACTGCGAAATTCATCTATATTGTCGTGTACCGCTTGTCGCAGAGCTCTTAACAAGGGCGGGGGAGGACAATAACTTCCACCGGCCAACAAGCAGTTTCCCGGTTCCAGATGCACGTAATAGCCACAATGGTCGGATTTCTTTCCTTTCGCATTGATATATCCTCCCAGATGTGTCTTGTAGGGAGTTTTATCTTCGGAAAAGCGTGTATCACGATAAATACGGTATGTACAGTCCTTTGCTTCTATACCACGGATGCTTTCATCAAATAAAGAGATACGGGAGATAATTACTGTAAGCAAGTTTTCAAACTCGCTGCGGGCGACTTCATACTGTTCCCGGTGAGAATTGAACCATTCACGATTGTTGTTTGCAGACAGTTCTTTCAAAAATTGAAATATAACAGGGATATTCATATCATATTCTTTCCTTATTATCTGCCAAATTTACGGATAATATTTCTAACATGCTACAAAGAAGGGTAAAAAAAAAGCATCGGCTCTGGTAAACCGATGCTCCTTACACATTTATCAATCAAACAGACGCTTCTGTTTTTGATGTACTTACTTATCACAAGCGGGTACGTCTCTTTTAATTAATCTTATATCTAATACTATGAAAAACACATTTATATAACACAACAAATCGGGATTTTGTTCATGCAGATGAGGATAACTTTAGCATAAAAAATGGGTGGGTCATTTTATTCTGCATCCGGTTTGCACTATCTTTGCAAGAAAAAATGTAGAATATGGCCGAATATAAATTTGATGAAGATAGCGTTAAAGCGCTGATAAATTGGGCAAAGAGCACATCTTTCCCTCAAAGTGTAACATTGTCTGATGCTGAGAACATAGTGGATGTGAAACGCTTTGTGCAAGCTAACCTGAGTGATATAGATGCACATTATCCTGATGATTTTTATAATCCTGCCATCACGCGGCTATATCGGCTGAAGGAATATATGGAAGAGAACAAATAAAGACTTGGCACTGATTATGCGGAAAACCACGAAGCAATTAAGAAATCCGCGTTGTTCTGCATAATCAGTGTCAAATCTAATAAATCACCAGAGTTGTGACTCCGTTATAGCTTTATCTTAAGTATCTTTCCTCCATATCCTTCGACGGCCACATTAGTAGCCTTATAGGGAAGCAGACTTATGTTTTCTTCTTTTCCGCTGAGCAGCTCCGTAGCTTTGTACTGGTCCATCTGCGGTATTTGTAGGAAGTCAAAAGCATGGGAAGGAATATTTATGGCAAGGTCTGCCGAGATATGGTCGAAGTTCACGACGAACAGCAGCAGGTCTCTCTCAAATTTGCGCAGGAATGTATATTGCTTATGTTCATTAAAGCGCCATCCGTTGACATTGGCATACATCAAATCGAAGAAAGCCCCCTGAGAGATGGCCTTTTCTTCATTGCAAAGAGTCAGCAGCCGTTTATAAATGCTGTATAGGTGTTTCTGGTCCTCCGTCAGCATCTTGCCGTCGAACTTGCCGCCATTGCGCCAACGGCGGATAGTATCTACACTCCAATAGTCAAAGATGGTTGTACGTCCGTCCCGGCCGCTGAAACCTTCACTATCCATGCCCAGCTCACCAAACTCCTGACCGAAATAAATCATCATCGGATTGGTGTTCATGCAAGCTGACACAATGAGTGCCGGAATCGCCTTGCGTGGGTTACTGGCAAAAAAGTCGGAAGCGATACGTTGCTCGTCATGGTTTTCCAGAAAGTTCAGCATGCGTTTTTCTATACCTCCCAGACTTTGCCAGGAACGGGTGATGGCAGTTGCCGATTCATACCCGCAAGTAACAGCCCGCAAGGTATCATAAAGTCCTACTTTGTCGTATAAATAATCAAACTTGCCACGGAACAAGTAATTCTTGTATTCTCCCGGGTTATAGACTTCGGCTATAAACAGCAGGGAGGGATATTGCTCTTTTACCTGCGGGATTGCCCATTCCCAGAACTCTACGGGAACCATTTCGGCCATATCGCAACGGAAACCGTCTATATTCTTTCCCGCCCAGAACAGCATGATATCCAGCATCTTGGTCCATGTGTCGGGAATGGGGTCGAAATGGCAAGTCCCGCCGTTCTGATAATCCACTCCATAATTCAACTTTATAGTTTCGTACCAATCGGTGATGTTTGGATAAGCGTCAAAACGGTTGTTTCCGGTAGCTTTTGCCGGAAACTCCCTATAAGGTTCGGCGGCTGCACCTTTCATGTCAAATTGGCCATGCAGTTCCGATTTCGGGATATAATAGAAGTTATTATATGGGCTGAACGCATAATTGGTATCATCGTTTGAACCCAGTTGTGAAGTGCCATCCGGCTGGGCATCCGAGTGATATTGACGGGCTACGTGGTTGGGAACAAAATCTATGATAACCTTCAGACCGCTACGGTGAGTGCGCTGCACCAGATTCTCAAACTCTCTCATACGCTCCGGTACGTCCTTGGCGAGATCCGGATCGACATCATAGTAGTCCTTGATGGCATAGGGAGATCCGGCTTTACCTTTCACAATGGCCGGATGGTCGGGTTGGATATTGTGACGGCGGTAGTCAGTTTGCGTAGCATGCTCGATGATGCCCGTGTACCATATATGTGTAGCGCCAAGCTTCTTGATTTCTCCCAACGCCTTGGCTGTAAAGTCAGCCATCTTGCCGCATCCATTTTCGGTGATGCTGCCATTATTGATGCAGTGGTTATTGTTGTTTCCGAATAGTCGGGTGAACACTTGATAAATAATCAATTTGTTTTCGTCGTTCATTTCTTTGTTTTCTATTGTTATAGAATGGTTATTTTATTCTTTCCAGATGCTGCCTTTGTCAATGAGCAGGCGTTCCAATATATCATTGGTCGTATTATATCCCTGCATGAATATCTCCTCCGCCTTTTCCAGCTCTGTATTGCTGTATCCCTCCAAGTTATAAGGTTCTATCAGCAAATCAGCCTTCTCGCGTTCAGGAAAAGAGTTGGAGCGGAACATAAAATTATAGGAACGTAAGGCAATGCTCACAATGTTCATTTTATACTTGGTTGCCATCAAAGGGCTGACATTCACGGCAATCACTTTTTCGCATATACGGCGGAGGGTAGAGACAGGCAGGTTCATCAGCAGGCCTCCGTCCACGTAATGGGTGCCGTCTATATTGACCGGGGCAAACAATACCGGCATGCAACACGAAGCTGCTACGCGTTCGGCGATGTCCCCTTTATGGAAATGTACCAGACGTCCGTGGTCCAGGTCAGTAGCTGTAATAATCAGAGGGATTTGCAGTTCTTCCAGTTTCTTGGATTTCAGATTGCTTTTCAGGAAATCGATGAACTCTCCCAATTCAAATAATCCGACTTTGGGAATCACCAGTTTGGTCAGGTCCTGAAACTTGTGCCCGGCAAAGTAGTCAAGAACTTGATGCGGTTCATTGCCGTCGGCGTAGAATACCCCGGCCAAGGCTCCGGCACTGACTCCGGAAAGTATATTGGGCTTGATGTCATGTTCCAATAAAGATTGCATGGCACCCAAATGGGCAAAGCCTTTGATGAAACCGCCGCTTAAGGCAAAACCTATTGGATATTTTTTAGTGAACCAGTTGTTCGTTACTACTTCCATGTTGAAAATATGATATATTGTTCGGCACGAAATTAATGATTTTATTGTAGGGAGAAAGGAAAATAGCGGAAAAAAGTTCAAAGTATTAAGAGAAAAGTCTTCTCTATTAAGGAGAAAGTTTTTCTTAGTTAGGGAAAAAGTTTTTATCAGTTAAGAAAAAACTTTGTTTATGGTTTGCGGATGTCTATCCCAAGCCTTGGGATAGACATCCGCAAACTGGGGATATGTATCCGCAGTGTGCGAACAAAGTTTTAGGATTAAGGGATACTGTTTGAGAATATACGCTTAATTTTTTGCGATTGCTTTCAGCAGTACATATCCTCCGAACCACTGAATCAGCATGCCCGGAATGCCCATACGGAAATCTTGCACAGCCAGAAAGAAATTACCGCACAGCGCCCATTCAAAGGCCGTACCGATAATTTGATAGGAGAGAACCACGCCCAGCAATGCCAATAAAGAGATATTCTTGGCATAGCGTGCAGCAAGAGCGGCGGCTCCGACCAGCAGACCGGACTTTATAAGTATGGCCGGCAACACGGCTGCTGCAGGCATGGCAAAAAGCAGATGATTGATGACCGGCGACAGGATAGCCGTCAGCAGACCTACCTTGAAACCATATTTATAAGCAGCTATCAGTGTGAAGAAATAGATGGGAAGCAACGTCGGACCGCCTGCCGGGACCAGATGGCAGAGTTGCGGCAAGGCGATGTTTCCTGCCACGAACAGCAGGGCGAATAGATAGGTCTTTACGTTGCCGAAAGGCAGGGAATAAAGTTTTGCAGATGTTTCCATTTGTATAATATTATGCATTAATTGATAAATCTATTTTTAGTATGACTATTTAAAACAGAAAAGGTTTAGTCAAATCTTCACCAATTCATATTTCATGGTTCCCAATCCGATTTTCTCGGCATGGCGCAACCCGGCAAGCCAGTCCGTGTCGGGGTGCATCAAGTGGAATTTGTCGCATCCACACAAGTCATCGTGTTCGTGTGCCGTGGCAAGGCAATTGTTACCGTGCAGTATCGGGGCTTGGATGACCATATCTGCACATGCCTTGTCCAGTGCAACCGGGTCTGCCGAAGCCAGAATGCCGAGGTCGGGCACGATGGCGGCATCGTTGTGGTTCCAGCAGTCGCATTCGGGAGATACGTTCATGATGAAGCTGATGTGGAAATGGGGCTTGCCCATAACGACAGCGAGGGCATATTCCGCAATCTTGTAGTTCAGGCGCTCGGAAGTATCTTCGGCTCCCATCACGGCACCGTCGTGCTGGCAGAGGGCTACGCACTGTCCGCAACCTACGCATTTGGCGTAGTCTATTTCTGCCTTGCGGCTGGCATTGAGGTGCACAGCGTCGTGTGCGCAATGCTTCACGCAGATGTTGCAGCCGATGCAGCTTGCTTCATCAATCTTGGGTTGCGAGGCGCAATGCAGTTCCAGCTTTCCGCCTACGCTGGCACATCCCATGCCCAGATTCTTCAAGGCGCCGCCAAAACCGGCTTGTTCGTGCCCCTTGAAGTGGTTCATACTGATTACAATATCGGCATCGGCTATCGCTGTGCCGATTTTGGGTGCCGGACAATATTCCCCGTTCAGAGGGATTTCGCAGTAGTCCGTTCCCTTCAGTCCGTCGCCGATAATGACCTGGCACTGGGCCGAGATAGGGTTAAAGCCATTCTCCATCGCACTTTGCAAGTGGTCTACAGCATTGGCACGACGACCGGAATACAGCGTGTTGCAGTCTGTCAAGAAAGGTTTGGCTCCCAGGCTGCGGAGCAGGGTTGCCATTCGAGCTGCATAATTGGGACGCAAGTATGCCAGGTTTCCGGGTTCGCCGAAATGGATTTTAATGGCAGCAAAGCTATCTTTCAAAGGAAGTTGCTCGATGCCTGCCCTTTTCAGCAAGCGTTCCATTTTATCCAAAAGATTGGATGTAGGGGAGGTACGCAAATCAGAGTAGTATACTTTTGCTTTTTCCATGTGTTTTTACCTATTTATAGTGATAGTATCTGCAAAAATAACGGATTATTTCCATATTAATAGGTATATGGCTAAAAAAAGTAGGGAAATCCCTTTTGACAAATAGGGGGATAATAAGAGGTCTATCCATGTTTCTGCCTACCTTTGTGGCAACTAAAAACTCGATAAGATGAAAACAATCAGACTAATTATTGCGGGACTGGTAATGACGATGGGATTCAGCAGTTGTTCCAGTTTGTTTTATGATGCTAAGGTAGATGTGTTGAACAGTATCCAGAAGGGGATGAGCAGGCAGGAGGTCACCAAGATATTGGGAACTCCAGAGTATCGCCGCTTCGACCGGGATATAGAAGAATGGGAATATTCCAGAGTGCTGTCCGGTAAAAGTAATATCAGCCGAACTCAGATTGTCGTGACTTTTGAAGGTGGGAGAGTCGTTGCAATGGACTCATTCTCCGGAGAGCCACGTACGTTGCCGGTTGTTCCCAGTGAAGTAGTGATAGATTCTCCAGCTCCGGTTTATGTCAGGGGGATGCACCCCGAAGACTTCCGGCATTTTTATGAAAAAGTGAAGTCCCGCCCTTTCAAGGATGATCAAATCGAAATGATGAGAACTGTTGCCCGAAACAACAGTCTGAACTGTGTGCAATGTGCCAGTTTGATGGCACTATATACTTTTGATGACGACAAGATGAAAGTCCTCAACATATTCGCTCCCAATATCGTAGATCCGGAAAACTACGAAGCGATTTTAGACGTCATTGATTCACTGTTCAAGAAAGACGATGCCAAGAAAATTCTGGGCATACGCTATTAAGAAGCAGGCATGTCGAAACGCATTGTCCGTTGGTGCCAAACACATGATGTATCGGAGGCTGACAGATAATGCGTTTAAGGTAAACAGATAATGCGTTTCGACGAGCTCTTATTCCGATAAAGGAAAGTGCCATAACGGACCGTTCCCGTGCCCTATATTCATGTCTTTCCCCCGGTTTATCGCAGTACCGATATACTCTTTAGCCTTGCAGACCGCTTCATCGAGTTTGTTGCCACCGGCAAGAAATGTAGCTATGGCAGAGGAAAGGGTACACCCTGTGCCGTGCAGGTTACGGCTCTCTATTTTGGGGTTGGAATAGAGGATGCATCCGGATGGCAGGATGTCAGCCCCGGCAGAAGGTTGCCGGCAATAAAGCACGTCGCACATGTCATTATCCTCTAGATGTCCGCCTTTGACGAGAATAGCGGTGTTGTATCTGCAGGATAATTCCTGTGCCGCTTGTCGCATCTCCACAGTACCGGTAATGGTTTGCCCCCAAAGCAGGCTTGCTTCATTCAGGTTGGGAGTAATGAGGGTGCATAGCGGAAACAGTTCCGTCTTAATGACTTGTATGGTTTCTTCGGTCATCAGTCGCCGTCCGCTGGTCGATATCATGACGGGGTCATAGACTATACACTCCGGAGTATATGTCTGAAGACAATCGACAATGGCGGTCACAATACCGGCATCATATACCATACCTATCTTGACGGCATCCGGCCTTAAATCATCCATAACAGAGGCGATTTGTGCCTTAACCATATCCGCAGGTATCGGATAAACCGATTGTACTCCCAGTGTATTCTGTGCAGTAACAGCCGTGATGACGGAAGCGGCATAACCTCCCAAAGCGGAAATGGTCTTTATGTCTGCTTGTATGCCTGCACCACCCGAACAGTCGGAACCGGCAATGGAAAGGATAATAGGGGGAAGCATGAAATAATTAAAAATTAGAAATTAAAAATTAAAGGGGTGAGAGGAAAGCTGTTTCAGGTGGAGGAAGTGGGGGATGAAAGCTTCCTTCGCTTGCTGCCAGACATCTCCCAGCAGTACGGCACCTCCGAAACCTAAAGCGGCTATTTCCGGAAGATGTTCCAAGGTGATGCCACCCAATGCCATCACCTTTGAGTCGATAATACCAGCTTGCTGCGCCTTCTGCAAGGTATCGCAGGAGTAAGCGGAAGAATAGCCTTCTTTGGATATACTGTCATAAATGGGGCTGAGGAACACATAGTTACAATCTGATTTATGTTTCAACACTTCTTCAAGAGAGTGACAAGAGCGACTGACATGTCCCTTATATCCGGACGGTATCTGCGGATTGCGCCCGTTCAGATGAATTCCTTTCAGACCGAAAACGGATGCCAGCTGGAATTGCTCATGCGTGACAATGCGTGGCATATATTCCATCGGTAGCTGTTGAAGAAAATTCCCCATCTCCTCTGCCGAAGCTCCCGGCTTGCGCAGGTGGAGTATTTCCAAACCGTTTTGGAATAAGGAGGTAACTGCCTCTGCTTCTCCTTCAAAGAATTGCGGCGTGGTAATGACTATCAGTTTCATATCTTTATGGATGTTTGCCTATAGTGAGAGAATATACGACTGCATGGTCCTTAAATCAATCGTCCATAGCTTTCCAGCCAAGGGTTCACCGTAGCCGCAAATCAGTTTCAACACTTCATTGGCTTCTACGCTACCCACAATGGCAGGGGTTACGCCGATAACCGATTTGTCCGGAGATGGCATGAGCAGTGTCCCTTCTTCATCCGGATAGAGGTCACGATAGTTTTTTGCACTCTCACCGTAGCAGAAGACGGACACTTGGCCTTCAAAGCCTTGAATGGCACCATAAACGTAGGGCTTGCCCCAAGCGTTGCATACGTCATTCAGCAAGTAGCGGGTAGCGAAGTTGTCGCACCCGTCTACCACTATATCGTAGTTCCTTATCAGTTCTCCGGCATTCTTCTTGTCCAGACGGAAGGGGTATACTTCCACGTTTACATCGCTGTTCAAACCCTGCACTCTACGGGCGCCACATAGAGGTTTAGGCTGCCCAAGGTCAGCTTCAGCATACAGAACCTGACGTTGAAGATTACTGATGCTGACCTGGTCATCGTCCACCAATCCCAGCGTTCCGACTCCTGCTCCCGCCAGATAGAGGGCAATGGGAGAACCCAATCCTCCCACACCGACTATCAACACCTTGGCATTACGCAGTTTCTCTTGTCCGGCTTCGCCTATTTCGGGAAGGGACGTTTGTCTGGCATATCGGTTCATTTGTTCATTGTTATTAAGGTTCTGTATTCGGTCACTCATCTCTTGAAAGCCTTCAAATCAAAACTCGCATCCCAATCTTTCCACACCGGTTCGCGCCCCAGGCGTTTCAACGCTTTGTCCACTTCCACAGCCTTGCGCTCGTCGCTGACATGAAACTGTTCCAGTGTTTGCGGATAGCTGTAATATCCTCCCGGTTCGGTCTTGCTTTCGGCGCTCATGGTTGTCACACCGAGTGTTGCCATATGGTCGCGTATATCGGCAGGCTCGCGGGTGGAGTAGGAGATGTCTACATCATGGTCGAAGATGCGCATGGCGAAAGTGACTTGTGCCAGTTCGCGGTCGCTCATGATGACATTGGGCTGGAAGCCGCCGTTCTCCGAAGGACGCATACGGGGGAAGTTGACGCTGTATTTCGTTTGCCAATAATGTTTCTGGAGATAGCGCAGGTGATAAGCCATCATGGTGATGTCTGTCCGCCATTCTTTCTCCAGACCGATGAGCACTCCCATGCCGATGGAATGGACGCCTGCCTGCCCCATACGGTCAAAACCGTTGACACGCCATTCAAACTTGGACTTCATGCCGCGGGGGTGGTAGATGTTGTAATTCGCTTTGTGATAGGTTTCCTGGAAACAAATCACACCGTTCATGCCGTGCTCTTTCAGCTCTGCATACTCTTCCGTTTTTAAGGGCATCACTTCTATTTTCAGATTGCTGAAGTAGGGTTTTGCCAGGTCCAGTGCGCGGGCTATGTAGGGCACGCCTGCTTTGGCCGGATTTTCTCCCGTCACCAACAGCAAATTCTCGAAAGGTGCCAGCTTCTTGATGGCCTTGTACTCGTTCACGATTTCTTCTTCCGTCAGTATGGTACGCGGCATGGGGTTGCTGATGTGGAAACCGCAATACACGCAAGAGTTGGTGCAGGAATTCGTGATGTAAAGAGGCACGAACATGGAGATGGTCTTCCCGAATCGTGCCTCGGTGTATTTCTTGCTCAATCGTGCCATCGTCTCCAGATAGGGGGCAGCGGCGGGTGAGATGAGGGCCATGAAGTCCTCTACATTACAATGTTCTTTGGAGAGGGCACGGCGTACATCCGCATCTGTCTTGGCATGGATGCGTGCCGTGGTTTCCTCCCAGGATATATGTTCTAATTCGTCTGAAAACATAGTGTTCTATCAATTCCCATTTATTTCTTTTTTAATTCTCTCGACAACCGCATTGCGCAGAAGTTTGGTCCGCACATCGTGCAATACTCCCCATCCACATGCTTCCCTGCATGGAAATAGCTGAACGCACGTTCCGGGTCGAGTGACAAGTCAAACTGGTCTTTCCAGCGGAATTCATAACGCGCTTTGCTCAGTGCATTGTCGCGCACTTGTGCTCCGGGATGCCCTTTTGCCAGGTCGGCAGCATGGGCGGCTATCTTATAGGTGATGACACCTACACGCACATCCTCCTTATCGGGCAGCGCCAGATGCTCTTTGGGGGTGACATAACAGAGCATGGCCGTACCCAGCCAACCTATCTGTGCCGCGCCGATGGCAGACGTAATATGGTCGTAACCCGGTGCAATATCGGTGACGAGCGGCCCGAGGACATAGAAAGGCGCTCCATGGCAAAGGCGCTTTTCCATCTGCATATTGGCCGCGATCTCGTTCATCGCCATATGGCCGGGACCTTCGATCATAACCTGCACGTCCTTCGCCCACGCACGCTGTGCAAGGTTGCCCAGCTCGATCAGCTCACTGATCTGCCCTGCATCAGACGCATCATCAATGCAGCCCGGGCGCAGTGCATCACCCAGCGAAATGGTAACGTCGTAGCGGCGCAGAATGTCCAGCACCTCGTCGTAATACTCGAAGAACGGATTCTCATTGCCGGTCATCTTCATCCATGCGAACAGCAGCGAGCCGCCGCGGGAGACGATGTTCATCCTGCGGCCCTCGCGCATGAAGGCTTCAACCGCACGGCGGTTGATACCCGCATGAATGGTCATGAAGTCCACGCCCTCCCTGGCGTGCGCCTCAACGACCTTGAGGAAATCCTGCGCTGTGATCTCGAGCAGGTCCTTTTCCAGATACCCGATCGCGTCGTACATCGGCACGGTGCCGATCATCGCCGGCGACATGTCGATCAGCTGCTTGCGGAAGGTGTTGGTCTTGCCGTAGTTGGATAGATCCATGATGGACTCCGCGCCCATGTCAACGGCCATGCGCACCTTGCGCAACTCCATCTCGTAGTCCTTGCAGTCACCCGAAATGCCGAGATTGACATTGATCTTTACGCGGGTGCCGTCGCCGACCGCCTCTGCGGACAGGCTTTTGTGATTGATGTTCGCCGGAATCGCAATCGTACCCTTTGCGACTCGTTCCATGATGAACTCGACCGGACGGTTCTCCTTTTTGGCAACCGTCTCGATCTCCGGCGTGACGATACCGCGCTTTGCGGCATCCATCTGCGTTGCATAATTTCTCATGGCTTGCTGATACTCCTTCTGAATTAGGCAATGCCGCATAATTAAACAAGAGCGATTTACGAGTAAATTTGCGTACTGATTAGGCGTGGTTTTGCAGCAATACAAGTGTATTGCAAAAAATCACAACAACATCAGGACGCAAAATTTCCGTAAAGCGCCGCAGTTTAATTGTGTGGTGTTGCCTCAAGGCTGTTTGCAGCATACAAACAGCCTTCGGTTTGTTCAAAAGCAGAAAATAACAATTTTGCTCTTTTCGCGCAATAGCGCGTATTTAATAGCATTTGCATAGCAAATGCCAAAAAAGCGGGAGCATGTATCGCGCTTTTTTGACTTTCGGACGACTTTGGAACGGCCTGCGGTCCGTTCCTGCTTGTCGGCGAAACTGTAGTTTCGCGACAGCAAACTGTCAGGCAGTACCACATGATCCGGTAAACAGGATTTGCCGGACCATGTGATCCTACCTTGCATTTGAAAAGTAACAAACAGGAGAGGGGAACTCAGTTTTGAAACTGTACATTACGGGAGGCGGCACGGGCGGTCACGTTACACCGGGTCTTGCCATTGCACGCTATTTTGAAAAAAAGCAGCCGCAGACGACGGTGCGTTTTGCCGGTTCGGCACGCGGCATTGAAAATAAGCTGGTCCCGCGTGAGGGATACCCGCTGGACACCATCGAGATCATCGGCATGTCGCGCTCGATGAGCCCGAAGGGCATTCTGCACAATCTGAAGGCGGCAAAGCTGGCTGTCTCGGCGGTCAGCAAGGCGAAAAAGCTGCTGAAGCAGGCCAAGCCGGACTGCGTGATCGGCTGCGGCGGCTATGCGTCGTTCGCGGTGGTACGCGCGGCACAGCAGCTCGGCATTCCGACCGTGCTGCTCGAGGTCAACGCGCTGCCCGGCAAGGTAACGCAGATGCTCGCAAAGGACGCGGACCGCGTACTCGTTTGCTTTGAACAGGCAAAGGAGCTGCTCGGCGGCGGAGATAAGATCATTCTGACCGGTGCGCCGGTGCGCGGTGAGATTCTGGCGGCGGACCGCGTAAAGGCACGCGAGAAGTTCGGCCTGACCGATGATGACCAGCTGGTCGTATCCTTCTGGGGCTCGATGGGTGCAAAGTACATGAATGAGCACATGGCGGGTGAGCTGGCGCTCGAATGCAAAAACGGCGTGCCTTATCACCATGTTCACGCAACCGGTGCGGCGGCCCGTGAGTGGCTGCCCAGGATGGCGAAGGAGCAGGGCGCCGACTTTGACGCGCACCCGAACATCGAAGTGACCGAGTACATCTACGACATGGCAGACCGCATGGCGGCGGCTGACCTGATCGTGTGCCGCGCAGGTGCGGCTACCCTCGGTGAGCTGTGCATGCTCGGCCGTCCGGCACTGCTGGTGCCGTCTCCGTATGTGGCGGAGAATCACCAGGAGAAGAATGCGCGCGCCCTCGAAAAGGAGGGCTGCCGTGTTCTGCTCGAGAAGGACGCCAATCCGCAGGTGCTGTACGACGAGATTCAGGATCTGCTGAGCGACCGCGACCGTCTGCACCGGATGGGGCATGACGCGACAAAGCTGGCGGCGCACGATGCAAGCGAGAAGATCTATCAGGAGATCCTCTGGGCAATCGAAAACCATGGCAAGAAGTAACAAAGAAGGGATGCTGTGATGAGACGCAGAAGGCGAAAAAAGCACACGCCCGACCAGATGGAGCAGCAGCGCCGCGGCAGGAAAATCTTTCGTGTGCTGGGACGCGTGCTGCTGACCGGCATTGTGCTGGCGGCTGCCGTGGTGGCGATGACCGTGTTCTTCAGAGTTAAGACCATTTCGGTGGAAGGTGCCGAGCAGTACGGCTCGGAGGAGCTGATCGCCGGTATGGATGTTCAAAAGGGCGATAATCTCTATCTGTGGAACAAAAACCGCGTATTGTCCGATCTGATGCACAGCTTCCCGTATCTGGAAAGCGCACAGCTGCGCCGCAAGCTGCCGGATGGACTGGTGCTGACTGTCACCGAGTGCTCGGCTGCCGTGAGGAATGAGGATAACACGTTCACTTATATCAGTGCGGGCGGCAAGGTGCTCGAGAACAACGCCGCGGACGGCGGTCTGCCGATCGTGCTCGGCGTTACGCTGAATGCGCAGATTGGGGATTTCCTTGCTACCGGCACGGATGCACACGTTGACGCTATGCTGAACGTGCTGGAGAACATGGATGCCGCCGGGCTGCTCGAAAAGATGAGCTTCCTCAATCTGAACGACCTGACCGATGTGCGCATCGGCTATGACAAGCGGTTCGACATCCGCGCAGGCTCACTGGACGATCTGACGTACCGTCTTCGGTTTGCACAGACCGTTATCAGCGATCGCCTTTCGGCATCGGATATCGGGCGGCTGTACTGGGATGCACAGAACCGTCTGCACTTTGTGCCGGAGACGGCGGAGGATGTAGCACGCTCCGGTACCGATCAGGCAGGTGACAATCCGGTGACCTCGCCGGCGTACACCAATCCGGACGGTGAAGTCGGTACGACCGACAATCCGGACGGCGAAGTCGGTACGACTGACAATACGAACGGCGATGACTCGACCGATTCGAGCAGCGACAGCTCGGACAGTTCGGATAACTCGGATTATTCCGATGATTCGGATTACTCGGACGATTCGTCCTATGACGAATCCTACGATGACAGCAGCTACGATGATTCGTACGACGAATCGTATTACGATGACAGCTATTATGACGACAGCTACGATGGCGAAGGCTGAGTTTTTTCTGCTTCTACTGGCGAAAATAACCGAAAACACAGGGAAAAACGCGAAAAAATACAGCCTTTTTCCGTATCGCCCGCCGGTTTGCGGGAAAGACACGGAAAAGATTAAGTTTTTTTTGAGGAATTCGCTAATTCCTGTTGCAAAATAGAATAAATCGAGGTAAAATTAAAACAATAGGGGCGAAGTGCCCTCAAACGCGGTAATTGATAATCAAAGAACGATTCTTTATCATAAAACGGAGGACAACGACAATGGGTTTTGAGTTTGAACAGGGCTTGGATAACGTAGTAAACATTAAGGTCATCGGTGTCGGCGGCGGCGGCGGCAACGCTGTAAACCGCATGGTCGAGAACGG
>OGOV01001962.1_pt1 | contig 16659 bp, 12 predicted proteins | sample 1552711 | NCBI WGS metagenome assembly OGOV01 (sample SAMEA2580216, study PRJEB22360) | human gut metagenome | biome: human gut; feature: human-associated habitat; material: faeces | place: Denmark | collected 2008/2010 | reverse complement strand
CAGCGCCGGGGATGTTGCGGGTGGTCAGGTTCATATTCAGCAGCTCCGCCGCCTGCTTTGCGTCCTCGCCGTACATCTCAAAGAAATCCCCCACCTGAAACAGCACGAGGTCGTCCGGGTGGGCTTCCTTTACGGCATTGTAGTCATTCCATGCTGCGCTTCGCGCTGCGGTCTGCCGCTGAAGCTGCTCAAAGCGCGCCTTTTCCTCCGGGGTCAGGAAACGGTCTTTGCGGATCAGCTCGGAGATACGGGAAGCAACCTTGCTCCATTTTAACTGCACATCGGGGCAGTCCTGCTTTTTCAGCACGACGCCCTTGCCGCTGTGATCCTCACCGCTGTGGGACGCGCCGGATACCGCGTGGGAGCGTCCCCCAATGCCGTATTCATCTTTCAGGAAATCCGCCTGCTCCCTGGGGCTGTGTTTCTCTTTGAAATAGGCGTAGATACGCCCCTTGCTCCCTTCAATATTGCTGCCGCGGGTCAGGGTCGCGGCGATCTCGTCCTCCGTAATGAACCGCTGCACGGCGGGGATTTCTGCCATTTCGGTGCGGTACTCCCTGCGGGGCAGGGACAGCTCCCGCAAACCCTGCTCGATTTTGTCCGGCTTGTGGTAGTGAAAGCGCAGCAGGCTCCTGTCCTCCCGGTAGTCGGAACGGAGCTGTGCTAAATCGTCCATGAGGACTTCGCGGAACGCAGGGTCTCTCAGCCGCTCGGCAAGCCGCTCTGTTTCCTCCGGGAAACCGCCGCCACGCATATCCGACAGGCAGGAGAGATAGCCCTGCGCCCGCGCCTTTTCACTTAAATCCTGCCGTAGATACCAGATAGATTGCGCCAGCTCTGCGCGCTCGTGTCCCGGCGCTTCCGCAAGCTCTACGTTGGTTGCGTATTCGCCCTGCTCCAAAAGCTCGGAAATGCGCGCTGCCGCCTCCTGCCAGCTTACGACCTTTGCGGAGGTCAGGTATCTTGCCGCGTCCCCATTGGCAATGTGGATGCCGTCGTCGGCGTACCACGCGGAATATCTGCCGTTTTCGGTGACGACGCCGTTGCCGCCGTGGAAGCTGCTTTGAAGAAACGCCGCGATTTCTTCCGCGCTCTTGCCCTTGGAGAACTCCGTGGCGATCTTCATGCGGGCATAGTCGGTGTTGCCCTCCATGCGCAGAATATGGTCGATATCCGACTGCGGGATGGACATGGAAAAAGCGGAGGGCGTGTAGCTCTCCGCTTCTGCGATATATGCGATTTGCTCATCCTCCGTGGGGAACAGGCTCAGTTGATATGCCTGCGGTATCGGAGGCTGCGCCGGTTCCGCTTCCGGCGCGTCATTGGTCAGTTGTACACCAGCTCGCTGAGAATGATCTCCTCCGCCTGCGCCTTCAGACTGTTCATCAGCCCCACCCATTTCATCTGATCGCGGGCTTTCAGCTCCTCCGTCACGCCCGCCGACTTCATCAGCTCCGGCATCATCTGCTCCAGCCTCCGGTTCGCCGTCTCGTCGATCTCCCGCAGGTGCGGGAACAGCTTCTCCGACAGCACCAGACGGCTGTACAGCCCCGGTCTGTGCTCCTGAAGGTAGCTCCTGCGCAGTCTCCCGTACTTGCCCAGGGGTCTCGCGTCCTCCGGCGTCTCGCTCAGCGTCAGGTCGGGAATCAGGTAGTCCCCGTTCTTGGTGTAGGTCAGCTCTGTCATGGTTCCGGCTCCTTTCCGCGAGTTTCTCGCGCTCGTAATTCTTGATGGTGACTTCGATCTGCCGCAGCACCTCTCCGTTGATCCTGCTCACCGCCGTGCCCAGCTCGGCGGCGGCTTCCGGGGTGTTGAAATCGAAGATGCTCAGGAAATCCTCATGCTCGAAGCGGTCGTCCGCTTCAAGCCCGCAGCGGGACATGAGCGAGTAGGCAATGCTGACGGCGGCGGCGCTTTGGAAGGCCGCTCCTACGTTGAACTCATCATATCCGTAAAGAAAGGAATCGTCAACGATGGCGAGGATATCCCGCTTATAGTCCCGCCAGTATTCCTCCGCAAGCTGAGACGCGATGCGCTCAAGCTGGTCGGGAAGCCCTCCTTTTCCGTCCACACCGTAGCGGCTTTCCAGCATGGCGCTTACCGCGTCCGCGTGTTCCTCCCGATATTCCCACAGATAGCGGCTCTTTGGAAATTCCCTGCCGCCCGTGTCCGACACGTCGAACACATACCGAAGCCTCGGCCTTTCGCCGCTGCTGTCGATGAGGGCGATGCCCTTGGAGCCCCTGCGGACATACCGACCCATCTTTTCGTTCCAGAAGTCATACTCCGCGCAGGCGGTGGCGTCCGGACGCTGGGCGTGGATCATGACCTGCTCGGCGTAGGGGTATTTGTACAGCCTTGCGGCGGTGGTGAGAAAGCCCGTCCAGCCCCGGTAGCTGCCGGTGATCTGCCGCTGCGCCTCGTCCGCCATCTGCATATACGTTTGTAGCTTGCTCGGCATATTGCTCCTCCTTCATGGCATAAATTTAGAGCGCCCGGAACGGACGCTCTATGTAAGGGGCGGTATTCGATTTTCAGTCGGGGACTATACCGCAGTCAGTCCCTCCGTGATTTGTTTGAAAAAGTCTGCGCTCCAGATATTCAGCACGGAGGAATCGTGAATGAACGGCTCCACATCCTGCCTTGCCTGTGCGTAATCGATGCTGTCGAAGCGTTCCGCCAGCATCGCTTTGATTTTCGGCAAGGAACAGTCCGCATCGGCAGAAATATATCCGGAATCAATCAATCGTGCCCGAAGGTGTTTTTGATTGACGGCCGCACCCCTTGAAAGATAGAATACATAGTCGTAAAGATCCCTGCCCTTGATGCGGCTCTGCCACGCACGGCAGATGACAGCATGGATTTTTCCTGCGAACAGGGAGGGCATATCATACATTTTCACCTCATACGGAACGGGCAGCAGCCGGTATTTGTGCTCGAATGAGGCGAAGGCGGGCGGGTTAACGTCCACCTCGAACTTAATCTTGACCGCTTCATTCTTCGCCACGCTTCCCGCCACCTTTTCATCCGCGTAGAACAGCAGGAGATGTTCCTTCGTGTTCCCCTTCAGAAAGGCGGAGCGGATGGTGCTTTCTTTTGTCTTTTCCTTTTCTTGAATCTCCACATTCAGCCCAAAGGCTTTCACTTCCTTCTCCAGTACGGGAAAGTAGGCCGTCAGGTCAAAGTCCAAATCCTCCGCTTCCAGCGAAAAATCCAGATCCTCGGAAAAGCGGTCGAGACCGTAGAAGATTCGCAGGGCGGTTCCGCCGTAGAACGCCGCTTTTTTGAAGAAACCCGCGCGGGACAAGCCGCAGAGCACAATTTCCTGCATGATCTCCTTCATTGCGTTCTTTCTGTCGTAGATATTCTCTACATGGTAGCTTTTCAGCATCTGTTCAATGGCGCTGTTCATGTCAAAGCCTCCTTAAAAGCGAGCAGAGCTTTTTGATGTTCGTGGTATGGTACGCTCCGCTGTATTCGCAAACCTTATTTTCGTCCAGCTTCCCAATCTCCGATTCCTCAATCCGCAGATCCTCCGTCAGCAGCCGGAAAAGCTCCTGTGTGTTCGGTACGGGCGGCATAGTATAGAGCTGGTCGCACAGAGCCTTTTCCGGCTCTGCGATCCGATAGAAATAATCGCCCTCCTGCACGAGCCGAATCCCCAGCGGAAACGCCTCGGACGGCACATCCCGATAGGTGAAGGTTCCGAAGGGCGTTTCATACTTCTTTTTCTTTTTCTTTTCAAAGGTGGCGCAGGTAACGGCATATACCGCCTCGGGAATCAGCCCGTAGCGGCTGAGGGCATATTCAAAGGAAATGTATGAAGGTCCGTAAATACTGCCCGCAAGCAGGTACGCAGGAGCGTTCCGGTCAGTTTCATATAGCCCCCTTGTAATGGGAAAGCATTCGCCCCGCTCCGCCATACGCGCGAGCTTTGACTTCGGAGAACCGTATTCCCGCAGTTCCTCCAGTAGCATTGCTGTTGTCTTTATCATATTTTCACCTCGCAGTCTTATTATACGCAACTATCCGGTGAAAATCAAGTGATTTCAAAAAATAGTGCGGATTCTTTCCTGCTCATTCTGTGCGTTTTCCGTGGATGTTACGCACTCGAACGGACATTTTTGTAAAGAGAAGGGCAAACCGCATCTATTGAACATTTTTGCGGATACACGCATTTTGTCCAACAATGCGGCAGTGCAGACAAGCGAAGCATCACCATCTATTTCCCAAAATCAATATTTTTTCGATTTTGGGAAATAGAATCGTGAAAGCAAAACGGGAGCGACCCGAAAGCCGCTCCCGCCGCATCCGCCTTATTCGTCCGTGTCGAAGTCCGGCACCAGCTCCAGCGCTGCGAAGTCCTCATCGGTGATTTCGTCCAGCTTTTGCAGGGCGCTGTCGGTCAGATCCCGCAGCTCGGCTTCGTCCTCATCAAGGTATCCGCGCATTTCGGTGAGGGCGGCAATCAGCCCGCTGCGGCTGTCGCTCTGGTAGATGCACATGAGGTTCATTTCATCGTTGGTAAAATTCATCATAGCAGCTCTCTTTCCGCGCGCTTTGAACGCGCTGTCTTTTTCGGCTCGTTGACGGGAGGACAGAGCTTTGCCAGCACGGAGGGCTTCTTCTCCTGCCGTGCCGCTTGCGCCTGTTCCCGGCGCGCCGCCTGCGCCAGCTCCATGAGGGAGATGGGCTTGCCGGACTTTGCCTGTTCCTCCAGCTCTGCCACGGTCTGCTTCGGCCCGTTGTTGATAACGCCGTCGATCATGCCGTAGTCGTCCTCCATGGCCATCTCCGCGTTTTTGAGATAGTTTTCCGGCTTGAGGAAGTCGGGCAGCGCCTTGAAGCCTTGGGAATCCACGTAATGACAGTATACCATGCCGTTCTGCTTCAGCGCCACGATGTCGCTGACGGACAGGCTGTGGCCGCGAAAATCCTCCGGGCGGCGGAGGTTGAAGGTCTCATACAGCTCGTCCAACCTGTCCTGCGTATCGCCCCTGCGGTCGAGGTTTCCCGCGTAGACGGCGGCGTAATTCTCCTTTTCAATGGAAAGCCCCTTCTTCTCCAGATACTCGGCGTTCATAAAGCGGAGCTGCGCCGTATTATCATTATCCCGAAGCTGATAGATGGCAAAGCTGTCGGCGGGATTGTCGAGGAACGCCTTTTCATAGTCCGGCGGTGTAAGGCGGTCTTTGACCGTCTCCCATTCGGAGAGTTCCACGCCGAAGATACCGTCAAAGCTGCGGATATCCTCTGCATCGAAGGCCATGGCCTCGGTGTTGTCCGTGTGAAGCATATACACGCTTACATCCCGTTCCATGAGCTCCAGCGCACGCTCCTTTGTCAGCGGCAGCATATTGGAATCGGTGTAGCCGTAGGCGTTCATGCTCTCAACAGAAATTGCAGGATCGGGGACGCAGCCGTTGTCCGGCGCTGTGACCGGCTCCTGCTCCTGCACGGCGATCTCCTGCACAGGCTGGGCGGCAAGGCTCTCCGTCTCCCTGTCCAGCCCGCGCTCCTTGCATATTTCCGCGTAATGGCGGTCGATATCCGTAATCAGGGAGGATGAGGTTCGGTTGATGGTCTCCAGCGATGCGCGAAGCTCGGTCAGCTCCCTGTCCTTTGCCCAGGTCGCCAGATACCCGAAGCTGTTTTCGCCTGTCTCAATGCCGTAATAGGCGCAGACGGCGAAGGAGATGCTCTCCGCCTGAATCTCCTCGGCGGCGCGGGAGAGCTTTGCCTTTTCCGGGTACTGTGCGTGCCAAAACTCCTTCACGGTCTGCTCGCCGCCCGTGAAGTTCAGCCCGTCCTCGCCCAGATACAAAAAGCCCTGCTCCGGCAGCTCAATGGGCGCTGCGGCAATAACGGTTGCCGCGTGGTTCACCACAACGTGCTCCTGAATGGTCACGGGCAACCCCGGATCGTAATCCGAGCCGCGCAGGTCATACGCATACAAGCCCTCCGGCAGCTTATCCCGGTCGATGCGCCCGTTGGAGAACAGCGCGGGCTTGCCGAACAGCTCGACCTCCTGATATTTTTCCCCGATTTCGTCCTTATTGTGGAGCCTGGAGTGTGCGATCTCATGGACGGCGGCGCAGACCGTCTGCACCTCGCTCATGCCTTCGCGGACAGCGATGCGCTGTTTGTCCACGGAGAAGTAGCCGTCCATATTCTCCGCCAGCTTTTCAAAGAAGATAGGGACGGGCGCGCTGCGGCGCAGAGCTTCCATGAACACCTCGTAATTCTGCACGTCCCCCGTAAGGTTCGCCGCCAGCTCCGGCAGGGGCTTGCCTGCGGTCTGCTGCACGTCGAATACCACCACGGGCCTGTACATGGGAATCTGCACCGTCTTTTCCTCCGTGATAATATCGCCGTTCTCGTCCCGCAGGGGGAGCTTGGTGTCGGGGTCTAACTTCTGCTGCTCGATTTTCTTCTTGAAGGGCGTGGGGGCGATGATTTTAATGCCCTTTTCACCCTTTTTGACGCTCCTTCCGAACTGGTCGCGCCATTTGTTGAAGCCGGCCACATGGGTGGCGTCGGGGCGCTGCATATAGATGAGCATGGTGTTGTTGACGCTGTACTTGTGAAAGCGGCTCATGGTGGCAAGGTACTGCCTGTATCTGTCGCTCTCAAACAGCTCCTTTATGCCCGTCTCGATGCTGTCGGTGATGTCCTTGAGCCGTTCCTTGTTGGTCTGTTTTTCAGCCATTTCATGCATACCTCCTTTGGATCATGGTAAAAACAGCGGCTCCCGCAGAGGAACGAAACGCCCGTGCGGGAGCCTGTGAGGGTCATTTGGTGAAGTCCAGCTTATAGGAGGAACGCGCGCCGTCGTCCTCCAGCATGATGAATGCGTCGTAGGTCTTGCCGGTTTTCTCGGAGTAGATACCGCTGGCGTAGGCGCGTCCCTGCGTCAGGAGCGAGGAAGCCATCTTCTTCGTCAGGCTGATCTTCTTGGCGGCAAGGAAGCGGTTGTCCCGCCACAGCCCGAACTTGCAGCTCCGTCTTTCGCAGAAATAGCCGTTTTTGCTCTCCGTGACCTCTGCGCCGCAGCGGGGGCATTTGCCCACAACGGGTCTGCCGGAGGGGAACAGCACCTCCGCGCCGTCCACAGGCGCAGCGTCCCGAACCAGCGCTGCGACCATATCGCGGATGCCGGCAAGGAACTCGTCCGCGCCCAGCTTGCCGCATTCGATCTCCTTGAGGCGGTGCTCCCATTCGGCGGTCAAAAGCGGGGACTGGAGCTGTTCGGGCAGCACGGTAATGAGGGATACGCCCGCTTCGGTGGGAACGAGGCGTACAGATTTTTTCGCCTTTTTGCGCTCCGCAAAGCCCGTGGCCACCAGTTTTTCAATGACCGCTGCCCTTGTCGCGGGAGTTCCCAGCCCGCGCCGCTCCGCAGTTTCCGGCATATCCTCCTTGCCCGCCGTCTCCATGGCGGAGAGCAGCGTATCCTCGGTGAAGTGCTTTGGCGGGGTCGTTTTTCCCTCTTTGACTTCGCAGGAGGAAACGGGAAGCGACTGTCCCTCGGAAAGCTCCGGGAGGGGCTTGTCCGTAAGCTCCGCATCCGCATATGCTTTCCAACCGAGCTGAATCACCGTTTTCCCTTTGGCAGCAAAGGCATTTCCGCCGCAGTCCAGCCTTGCCTCGGTTTCCAGATAGACGAAGGGCGCGCTGACCGCCATAAGCACCTGACGGGAAACAAGGCGCAGCAGCTCCCGTTCGCCTGCGGGCAGCGCCTCCAAGTCCGTTTCGCCCGCCGCCATGGTGGGAACGACGGCGTGGTGGTCGCTGACATTTTTGCTGCTGCACACCTGCCCCGAACAGACGGCTGCGGGCGGCTCCGTGCCGCAGATGCCTGCGCAGCACAGCGCCAGCGCGTTTACGCCACCCTCCATATCGTCGGTGAGATAGCGGCTGTCGGTGCGGGGGTAGGTGCAGAGCTTCTTTTCATAAAGGCTTTGCAGATAATCCAGCGTCTGCTGCGCCGTGTACCCAAGCAAGCGGTTCGCGTCCCGCTGGAGGGTGGTCAGGTCGTAGAGCGCCGGGGCTTTCTCCGTCTTTTCCGTCTGCACGACGGAGGTAACAGCGGCGGTTTTGCTGTTGCAGTCTCCGGCAAGCCGCTCCGCCTCCGCCTGCTCCTTCATGCGCCCGCCTGCGGCGGAGAAGCCGTCAAAGTCCAGATGGACGGTGTAGAAGCTCTCCGGCTGAAAGGCATTGATCTCCGCTTCCCGCTGCACCAACAGCGCAAGCGTGGGCGACACCACGCGCCCCACGTTCAGTGTGCGGTGGTACATCACGGAGAACAGGCGGGTGGCGTTGATGCCCACCAGCCAGTCCGCCTTGCTGCGGCAGAGGGCGGAGGCGTAGAGGTTGTCGTACTCCGCACCGTCGCGGAGATTGTCAAAGCCCTGAAGGATCGCCGCATCCTCCATGGAGGAGATCCAGAGCCGCTTCACGCGCTTGCGGCAGTTGTTGAGATTATACACTGTGCGGAAGATCAGCTCGCCCTCGCGCCCGGCGTCGCAGGCGTTGATGACCTCGCAAACGTCCTCTCTGTGCATGAGGGTGCGCAGGGTGTTCATCTGCTTCTGCTTGTCCCGCGCCACGGTGTACTGCCAGCTATCCGGCAGGATGGGCAAGTCCTCCCTTCGCCATTTGCCGTACTTTTCATCGTAAGCGTCCGCATCCGAAAGCTCCGCAAGATGCCCGAAGCACCAGGAGACGAGATAGCCGCCGCACGAAAGAAAACCGTCCTCGCTCCTGCCTGCGCCAAGAACGGCAGCGATGCTCCTTGCCACGGAGGGCTTTTCACACACAACAAGCCGGTAACAGGTCGTATTCATCATTGGTTTTTGTCCTCCTCACTGTCAGCAGTGTTTTCATCTTCAAACTCGTAATCCTCTTCTTCCTCGTCCTCGCCGTAGTCGTAATCGTCCAGGTCGTCCGCCCCACGGGTGTCGGCCTTGGGCTTGCGGAGCTTGAACCAGTACAGCGCACCGCCGCCGCCCAGCAGAAGCAGGAGGACGACCACTATGAGCCCCGCGCCGCCGGTACTCTTTTCGGGCGCGGTCTCCGCAGGCTCGGCGGGCTGTGGCGTGGGTTCCGTAACTTCCTTGCCCGCGCACTCGCTCATATTGGTTCTGCACACCTTGCAGCCCGTGTTGATTTTGCCCACGGCGCATTTGTCCGTGCAGGCGCAGGCGGGGACGATGCTCTCGCCGTCCTTGGTCAGCGCCAGCAGGTCGGCCTCGTCCACAAGATTCAGGAAATGGACGTTCTCATTGCCCTTATCGTCTCGGTCGATGATGAGATAAAAGGTGTTGCCACCCTTGGTCGTCACGGTGATGAACTGCTTGCCTGCGCCGAAAGCGGAGCCGATGTCGTCCATAAGCGTCAGGTTGCCGTCCGGGGTCAGGGGCGCGGAACCTCCGGCAGCGGCGTAATATTGCAGCAGCAGCTCCGGCAGCCCCGCCATATCCGTATCGTTTCCGCTGTTTTCTGTCGGCGCGTTCATGACGTCAAGGTATTTGCCGTATACATAGCCTGTCTGCTCCGGAACGACCACCTTGTACCAGCCGTTGCTTTCCTCCAGCACCTTCACCTCCGCGCCGTTGAGCAGACGCCCAATCACAGTGTAATCCGTGCCGGGGCCGGTGCGCAGGTTCAAATAGGTGCGGACGTTGACCACCTTTCCGGCCTGCTCCCGTTTGGCGGGAAGAGTCCAGCTCCGATCCCCGATGGTCACGGTACGGCTTCCGTCCGCGTTTTCGGTCACAATCACGGTCAGTGTCTGTCCGTTTGGGGTCTGCTCACCGGTATTCGTATTCTCCGGCTGTGTAGTTGCAGTTGGGGTTTCCATGGTCGGGTCGCCCATTGTCGAATCGACCATATCGCCGCCTGCATAGGCCGTAACGGAAAAGACCGTCATGCAGAGCACGACGGCCAGCGTCACGGCAAAAAATCTCCATTTATTCTTCATCCGTAAAATCCTCCGTTTTTCTGTATTCGTCGGGCAGCGCCGCCGTGGGATGCTTTTCCAGCATCGCCATCAGCGCCGCGAGCTGCTCAATGGTCAGCCCGTTCTCGCGGACGATGCCCACAATATCCGTGTTTTCCAGCTTCAGAATCTGCTCGTCCAGGGCTTTTAGCCGTGCGGTCAGCGATGTGAGCTTTTCCGCCAGCTTCTCGCGCTCCTGACGCAGCTTTTCAAGTCGCGGGTTCATAACATCCTCCTTTTTGCGTTGATATGGTTGTTGTTAAGGCAATCTGCCAAACTGGAGAAAATGGCTTCGCCAGTAGCTTGTGTCGATGGAAGCGTAGTGAATGGGGTCGCCGCAGTGGAGCATCCTGTTATTGCCCACATAGATGCCCACATGGGACGCGCCTGCGGTGTCGTAGGTTTTTTCAAAGAATATCAGGTCGCCGGGACGGGCGCTTTCCGGGGAGACATAGGCGCACATGCCCCGCAGCCCCTCCGCGCCCAGCCTGCCGAAGCTCCAATGCAGGCCGCAGTTGTTGTAGACATACGAAACGAAGCCGGAGCAGTCGAAGGAGGTGGCGGGCGAGCTGCCGCCCCAGATATAGGGGTAGCCCAGATACTTCTCCGCTTCCTTGATAATGGCGGCGAACTGCTCGTCCGCCAGCGCTTCCGGGGGTATCTCGTACTTCTCATACTGGGTGTGGTAGTACCGGTTCACATACGGGGAGCCGGGGAACAGGTCGGGGCGGTTGCCCAGCACGCTCATATACACGGCGTACATGGAGAGCTGATCGTGGGACATGATATGCACCGGCACATGGGAGAGGTTGAAGTTTTCCAGCTCCACATGGCAGATATAGTAGGTGTAGGGAACCTCCACCTCGTACTCGTAGCTTTGCAGATTGCCGTTTTCGTCGGTGTAATAGCCGATATGCGTTTCGGTGCGGTATCTGGTTTCCGTGGCGATGGTTTCCGTTAAGATATACTGCTTTTCAAACAGCGTCTCCAGAATCCCGCCTATTTCGTCAATCGTCCATTCTCCGCCCTTGAGGGCGGTAATCATGGAAATGAGCACATAGGGGTCGTGCTCAATCTCGTCCAGGTCGAAGTGGTACTCGTCGTAATCGTGGGTGCTTTCGTAGCTGTTCAGGTATTCCCGCAGCTCGTCCTCCATGGCGCAGTAGGCGGCTTCCGCCGCCAGCATATCCGCATCCTCCAGCGGATAGGTGGAGGCCGCAATGCCGGACACCCCGCCCTGAAACAGCGTGGAGCAGGAGGAAATGCAGGTCATGAGCAGCAGTATCGCGGCGGCGACGCCGCCCGCAATGAGGAAGCCCTTCTTGTGCCGGACAAAAAAGCTGCCGAGTTCCTTGCTTCCCTCGGCGGCGCGCTTTGCCGCCTTCGCGGTGGTCTCGGACGCTTTGACGGTATTCCCCGCGCCGTTCCCCGCTTTTGCGGCGGCGTATTCCTTTTTAATGGCCTGCTTCTGCTGCCAACGGGAATAGGGGTTGGAAGCCCTGCCGTATTCCTGCTCGTACTGTTTGTTCAGCGCCTTGAGATTGGCTTTGTCTGCGGCGGCTTCCGCCTTGTCCGCTTTGCGGTAGGGCTTTTCCGCATGGGAGCGGTGCGCCGATTCCGCAATGCGCCAGGTGCGCTCCGCCGTCTCGGTCAGGGTGTTCGCCGCCTCCGTGCCGGGGTTGTCATCGCCCTCCTCCCGGAGCTTGCGGTGGACTGCGCTGCGGACGGTATCCAGCGGCGCTTTCCTTGCGGCGTGCGCCAGCTTGGAGGGCGGACGCTTTTTGTCCGCCTCCTCAAAGAAAAGGCGCGTCGTGACCTTGCCGCTCTCACTGTCCACAACGCGCTTTTTGACCTTAACGGTTTTCTTGGGAATTTTCGCTTCGGCCTTTTCCAGCTTAACCGCCGCCCTGTCCGCCTTGCGGACAGCTCGTTCCAGCTCCGGCAAGGCGCGTTCTTCCTCGGTGAAAATCAGCCTTGGCGAGCGTTTTGCCATATTCATCACCTCCTGATGGGACTGCTGATGGGTTAAAAGCGTTATTCAAACAGAATTTCATCCGTTCTCTCCAGAAAATGCCGCTTGCCCGCCGGGGTGATGAGGGTATAGTGTCCCAGCTTGCCGCGCTCGGTGTAGAAGTCCCTCACCAGAAACAGACCGGCGCTCTTTTTGACCGCACGGGGAAAGAGCTTGCGGTTCTTGTCCCGGAACAGATACTTCTTTTCCTCCAGATACCGGGTAAACTGCTTTTCGGGAACGCCCAGCTCCTTGGCGGTGGTGCGGATGTTGGTACAGTCCGCAGGGTCAACAAAGGCGTCGTAATACTCCGCCTTGGGGAGGGCAAGCCGGAGACGGCGGGTCAGCTCCCGGTTTCGGGCGTTTTCGCTGCGCAGGCGGTTCAGGTACTCCGGCACGGCCTCGGGGTGCGCCTCCAGCGCATTCAACAGGCTGTCCGTCATATACGCGCCGTGCTTGCGGATGGAGGGAATGACCTCATGGGTGATCCAGCGCTTGAAGGCTCTCGCTTCCGGCTTTTTGGAACAAAGGATCAAATGATAGAGTCCGGCTTCACTTACTGCATTTATTTCAATCGTCTTATCGGCGTTCTGGGGGTGGGGTACTTCAAGTAACCCACCTTCATCCGAGTCCAATCTGGACATTGCGCGCGTAACCTGGTTCAATCCGAGAGCTTTGCACACATCAACCGCAACAAACCAAGGAGCACCGTCTTTCAGCACGGAACGCACCCGACCAAAATCTGTGCTTTCAAAAATCATAAGGTGGTTATCCATAGTCTTTTCTCCTTCCTTACACTGTAATTGCGTCCTTCGCTTCCTCCCCGGTTTGTTCGGAGAGGTCGGACAATTTTGTCGTGATGATTTTGTACAGCTCCGTATCCTTGGGGAAGCGGTCTACGAAGGGCAGGATCACGCTGCCGTAGAACAAAAGCCCCTCGCCCTCGGCGGATTGGGTCACATACGAGAGCTGATGGGGCGAGATGTTGAGCTGCTTCGCCAGAATCTGCCGGTCGCCGGAAGCCTGGTTGAGCATATACACATAGTCGGAGTTTTCAAAGATGTTCTCCACCTCACGGCTGGAGAGCAGGTCTTTGACGTTCTGGGTGATGCCCGTGGGGATGCCGCCCCACTTGCGGAAGCGCTTCCATATCTCCACCGTATACGCGGCGGTCTGCTCCTCCTTCAAAAGAAGGTGCATCTCGTCGATATAGTAGCGGGTGGACTTGCGCTGCTCACGGTTAATCGTGACGCGGTTCCACACCGCGTCCTGCACCACCAGCATCCCGATCTTTTTGAGCTGCTTGCCCAGCTCCTTGATATCGAAGCTGACCACGCGGTTTTCGATATTCACGTTGCTGCGGTGGTTGAACACGTTGAGGGAGCCGGTGACGTAGATTTCCAGCGCCGTGGCGATATACTGCGCTTCCTTTTCATCCTGCCTGCGAAGCTCGTTGTACAAGTCCTCTAAAATAGGCATTTTTTCCGGGCGGGGGTCGCTCAGGTACTCCCGGTAAACAGAGCGCACACAGCGGTCGATGATGGTCTTTTCCACCGGCATGAGGCCGTCCTTGCCGCCCACGATCAGCTCGCACAGGGAGAGGATGAAGTCGGATTTCAGGCTCAGCGGGTTTTCGTCGTCACTGTAATTCAGGTTCAAATCCATGGGGTTCAGGTAGTCGGTGGAGGTGGGCGAGATCTTCACCACCTGCCCGTGCAGGTGCCCCACCAGCGGGCCGTACTCCGCCTCCGGGTCGCAGATGATGATATCGTCGTTTGTGACGAGGAACACGTTGGCGATCTCCCGCTTGGCGGAGAAGGACTTGCCGCTTCCGGGCGTGCCCAAGATCAGCCCGTTCGGGTTTTTCAGCAGCTTTCTGTCTACCATAATGAGGTTGTTGGAAAGGGCGTTCAGCCCGCAGTACAGGGCTTCCTTGCCGTCCTGAAACAGCTCCTGGGTGGTAAATGGCACAAAAATTGCCACGCTGGATGTGGTGAGCCCCCGCTGGATCTCGATCTGGTTCAGCCCCAAGGGGAGGCTGCTCATGAAGCCCTCCTCCTGCTGAAAGTCCAGCCGCGTGAGCTGGCAATTGTACTTCTGGGCGATGGAGCCCGCCTGAAAGACGTTGTTTCCGAGGCGCTGCCTGTTGTCCGCCACATTCACCACAAGGAAGGTCAAAAGGAACATACGCTCGTTGCGGCTTTGCAGCTCCTGCAAGAGCTTTTTCGCCTCCGTGCCGTAGGTGGCGAGGTCGGAGGGGATAATATCCATATCGTAGCCGGAGCGCACCGCCTTTTTCTGCTCCTCAATGGTCATCTTCTGCAAATCGGTGATCTTGCGCTTGATGGTCTTGATTGCTTTCACCTGATCCACGGACTGGACATGCATACTGACGATAAGGGAGCTTTCCATATCCAGGAAGTCCGCCAGCATCCGGTCGTTGAGCTCCGGCGCTAAAATCTGCAAGAAGGATACGCAGCCGGTCTTGCTGCCCACGCCGAAGCTGCTGCCGGTCTTGAACTCAAAGGCGCTGGGCGCGATGAAGTCCTTCACCGACAACCCGGAGGGAGCCAGCCAGTCCCACGAAAAGCGGAAGGGCTGCGGCTCGTCCATGTGGAGCATCCCGTGCAGCAGGCGCAGGCGCTCCATCCCGTTCAGGGCTTCCGCCTGCACACCCAGACGGCGGAAGTTGTTGAGGATATCCGTCTCGATGCGCTCCAATCGGGGCTTTGCCGCCTTCAGGCCGTCCGCCTCCACGCCGAAGGTCAGGTATTTGGTCTTAATAAGCCCGTTGTTGCCTCTGGCAAGCTGGCTTTGCAGCATCCCGGTGTACTCGGTGCGGAGCTTGTCGAAGCAGTCGCCCTGCAAGGGGATGGCGATGCGCCGGGCGTAGGTGTCCCGCGTGGCGGAGAGGTTGATGAAGGAGAGCTGGAAGCGGATGGAGGAATCAAAATAGTTGAGGAAGTCGCACCAGCCGTCGAAAATGGCGGTCTTGTCCTCGTTCTGGTTGAGCTGGTAGTTGATATCCTGAAACTGCACGGTTTTCGTGTAGTAATTGTCCGTCACGCGGCACACGCCGTCAGGGTACATCCGCTGAAAGGGGATGCTGTCCTGGGCGGACTTCTTTCGTTTATCCTGACGCCTGGCTCTTGCAATCGCCGCGTCGATCTGCTTTCGCTCGGCTCGTGTGAGCTTTCTTGCGGGGGTTTTGTTTGTGGACAATCGCGTAGACCTCCTTATCCAAAATATCCTGCCGGTTCAGCAGGTCGTAGAAATTGTTCGTCCTGTACGGGCGCTGTTTGGGGCGCAGGAAGCACACCTGCACGATGTTGCGGATGAGCTTCTCCGGCGGCTGACCGTTCTTTTCATACATGGCCATCAGGAAGAAGGGCAGCATGACCAGCATCATGCAAAGGGCCGCCGCGCTGCTGCCGATATGGCCCTTGAGCAGAAAGAAAAGCGGTACGCCGATGAGCGCGCCGCCGCCGAAGCACAGAATCTGCCGTTTTGTTAAATTGAACATGACCTTGGTTTTCACCGCGTTCAAGTCCTTGGGTACGGGAACGTATGCCAATTTTCATCACCTCCGTCAGTGGGCATGGAACAGGCTCCTGGCAAGGGAGCTCGTCTTAAACAGCGTGAAGCACAGCAGCACCGTATACCCCATGCACGTCCATATGGCCGCCGAGACGCTGCTCTCCACCACGATGTTCTGGATCAGCACCGCGTAAATCGCCACGCAGACGATGATGAGGAAGCCCTGAAACCCCAGCGCCAGCAGGCTTCTGAGGTAATTCTGGCCCATCTGCCCCCATTCCCGGTTGGCCATGGTCGCCATGGGGATGGGCGCGATGGAGGTCACGCAGTAGATCTCGATCATTCTGCCGTAGCAGATGATGAAGATGCAGATGGTCAGCGCCCACATGGAAAGATGCACGACCACGGACTCCAGCCACAGCCCCAGCAGCGACCAGACCTCCATTTCCGCAAGCGCAGCTTCAAATCCCGCGATATGCTCGTTGAACGTCAGGGACGTGTCCGATATGATGATGCCCGACGCGCTGTTGACGACGCTCTGAGCCGCTTCGAACACGCCCATGACGATGTTCCATGTGTTGGTGACGATGAGCACGGCGCAGGCGGTTTTGAATATCCACTTGAAGAACATCCAGGTGTCCACGTCGTGCATGTTGTTCTTTTCCGTAATGAGCTGAATCAGCTCCAGCGTCATGACAAAGGCCAGGACAACGCCCGCGATGGGCAAAATCACATTGTCCGACAGCGTTCGGATCATGCCGTAGACGCCGCTGTTCCAGCCCTGGGGCGTAGCGCCCACCTGCCCGGCGATGCCCGCCACGCGGCTGTTCACGTTGTCAAACAGTCCGTTCACGTTGTCCATGATGCCGCTGACCAGCAGCTCCTTCAGCCATTCGGTGAATTTCTGCCATATCAAATCCAATGGGCTTTACCCTCCTTTCCCGCAGCGCCCGCCCCGAGGGGCGGACGCCGCGAAGGATTTGTGCGGGCGATTAACCGAACAGGCCGGAGAGCAGGGGTACGAGAATGACGCCGATGAGCGCCACGCCGCCGCCCGCCATGAGCTGCTTCATACCCTGGGATTTAGCGCCGGGGTTGTCGTTTCCGTAGC
>OGOV01001955.1_pt1 | contig 16713 bp, 10 predicted proteins | sample 1552711 | NCBI WGS metagenome assembly OGOV01 (sample SAMEA2580216, study PRJEB22360) | human gut metagenome | biome: human gut; feature: human-associated habitat; material: faeces | place: Denmark | collected 2008/2010 | reverse complement strand
CTCAAACTTTTTGCAGGCATACACCGCGTCGTCAATGGTCGCGCCGCCCTCGGTGTAGTCGCTCGCGCCGAGACGCAGGGCAACGAGGTAATCCGCACCCACGGCTTCGCGCACCGCGCGGATGACGTCCAAAAGCAGGTGAATGCGCCCGTCGAGGTCGCCGCCGTAAGCATCCGTGCGCTTGTTGCCGAGCGGGGAGTAGAACTGGTCAAGGAGATACCCGTGTGCCGCATGAATTTCTACGCCGTCAAACCCGGCTTCTTTTACGCGCAGCGCGGCTTCGGCAAACTTTTTTGCAACGGTGTGCATGTCGTCCGCGGTCATTTCGCGCACGGGCTTTTCGCTTTTGCGTGCATACTCCGGCTGTGCCGTGACGCTCGCACTGATTGCCGGATAGCCGGTGATTTCCTCCATTGCCGCGCTGCCCGCGTGGTTGATCTGCGCGATGACGCGGGTGTTGTTTTTATGGATGGTCTCCACAAGCTTTGTAAGGCCCGGAATATCGGTGTCGCGCGAAACGGAGAGCTGGCCCTCGTGCGCCTTGCCCTCGGGGCTGATATAGGCGTGTTCGGTGACGATGAGTCCGATGCAGCCGCCCTTGGAGCGCGCGTCGTAGTATGCGAGCAGGTCGTCCTGCACGGTACCGTCCGGTGTTTTTCCGGTCGCCATCGGCGGCATGACAAGGCGGTTTGCGAGTTCCACATTATGGACGGTGAGCGGGGTGTGCAGCAGTTTGTTCATGGTGAAAATTCCTTTCCGTTTGGTTTTTAAAGCGATGCTGTTTTATTTAATATAATGCTGAAATTACTTTTTGGTGCAGTGTACTGAGGATGAGCACAGTATATCACAGCGGTTTTCAACTTTCCAGATATAAAGCATGAAAAAACGGCTTTTGGACATACTGAAAGCGTATTGCAAAACAGAAAGGATGAAAACGATGAAAATACAAAAGGTTCTGGCGACGGAAATTCTCGATTCCCGCGGCACGCCGACCGTCGGCGCAACGGTCATCTTGAGCGACGGCTCCGTCGGCACGGCGAACGCGCCCTCCGGCGCATCGACGGGTAAATTTGAAGCGCACGAAAAGCGCGATAATGACCGCAAGCGCTATCTCGGGCGCGGCGTGAAAAAAGCCGTGGAGGGCATTGAGGAAACCGTTGCCCCGGTGCTCGAAAATATGCAGCGCGTGACGGTGCAGAACGTCGACAGAATGCTCATTGAGCTTGACAACACCAAAAGCAAAGAAAAGCTCGGCGCAAACGCCACATTGGCGGTGTCGCTCGCTGCTGCAAAGGCGCTTGCCGCGCACTATAAACAACCGTTTTTCCGCTACCTCGGCGGCACGAACGCACAGAAGCTTCCCGTGCCGATGATGAACATTTTAAACGGCGGCGCGCACGCGGCGAATAACGTGGATATTCAGGAGTTCATGATTGTGCCCGTGGGCGCAAAATCGTTTTCGGAGGCCGTGCGCATGGGCAGCGAGATCTACCACACGCTCGGCGGCATTTTGAAGCAGCGCGGTCTTGCAGTCTCCGTGGGCGATGAGGGCGGCTTCGCGCCGAACCTCGCAAGCGACGAAGAAGCGATAGAGGCCATTTTGGAGGCCGTTTCGAGCGCGGGCTACACGACGGACGAGGTGAAGATTGCGCTTGACGCGGCTGCGAGCGAATGGACGGCGAACGACGGCTATCTTTTGCCGAAGCGCGGCACAAAATACACCTCCGCGCAGCTCATCGCGTATTGGGAAAAGCTGTGCGAAAAGTACCCCATCTGCTCGATTGAAGACCCGCTCGGCGAAGAGGATTGGCCCGCGTGGACAACCGTTACCGAAAAGCTCGGCAAAAAAATCATGCTTGTCGGCGATGACCTGTTCGTTACGAATTCGACACGAATTCGCGAGGGCATCGGGCGCAAGGCCGCAAACGCACTGCTTGTAAAGCCGAACCAGATCGGTACACTGACGGAAACGCTCGCCGCCGTGGAGCTTGCAAAGGAGAACGGCATGAAGATCGTCATGTCGCACCGCTCGGGCGAAACGGAGGACACAAGCATCGCGGATATTGCCGTTGCCGTAAACGCAGGGTTCATCAAATCCGGCGCGCCGTGCCGCAGCGACCGCACCGCAAAATACAACCGCCTGCTGCGCATTGCAAAGGAAAATGAAATGGACGGAATGTACGGTACAGGCAAATAAAAAAGGTTTACCAATCCAGACCGGAGAACTTGTGGAAACTGTCCATGCTGATGCGGACGCTTTCCATCTGGGTCAGCTGGGTGTGATCCTGCTCAAGCACAATGTACTCTGCGCCAAGCTCGTTGCCCTTGTTGATGATGGACTGGATGTCCATGATGCCGGTGCCGATTTCGCAGAAATCCTTGTGGTCGGAACCCTTGCCGAAGCTGTCCCACGTGACGAGCACGTTCGGGTCGTTGACGGTCCACAGGTTGATCGGGGAATCGGAGGTCTTGGAGAAATCCTTCTGGTGAATGAGCTTCAGGCGGTCGCCGAGGCGGTCCATAACAGCGAGCGGATCCATGCCGCCGCGCATTGCCCAGAACGTATCGAGCTCAAAGCTGACGTAGTTCGGGTCGGTATTGTCCATGATGTGGAACAGAATTTCCTTGCCGTTCAGCTTCTGGAACTCGTGGTAGTGGTTGTGGATGAGGAACTTGATGCCGTGCTCGGAGAGTTTTTTGCCCGCCCAGTTGTAATACTCGCAGCGCTCCATCAGCTGGTCGTAGCCGGTGTAGAAGTCTGCGGACTGGCCGAGGTACTTCGTGCCCACCTGCGTGTGATACGCGATCATCGGGTCGATGGTCTCCTCATTGATGGGGCGGATGTGGCCGCTGATGAGGTTTGCGCCGGTCTCTTTTAAAAGCTTCTGCATGTCCTCAACGCTGACGCCGAAGCCTACGCCCGGGTCTGTATCTGCGTTGGAGCTTGCAAACTCAAGGTTCTTATAACCAATCTCTGCGACCTGGCGGATCGCGTTGATCGGGTCTTTTTTCATTTCGTCGCGCACGGAGTAAAGCTGAATGCCGACTTTAAGTGCCATAATAGGTTCAATCCTTTCTTGTCCGTTTGCCTGCTGTGCAGGTCATTTCACTATAATTGTACTGCGTTTTTACTCTGCCGTCAAGCGCCCGAAACGGGAGATGGCGTGCAAAATGTGAATTAGGAAAGTTGCAAGACGGTATCCTGCGTATTTCGGGTCAGAGGGGGAAGAAGCAAATGTGAATGAAGTTTTTCGCCTTTTTGAAGACAATTTTAAAAAATTACAAAATTGTAATTTGGTACGCCGTTACAGTGTACAACTCGAAAATTATTTGATTAAAAGATAAGCATGATTTAACAATTAAAACAAAGGTATGTTTATGTTATTTCAACTTACACAGGAAAATGAAATTGCTCTAAATCTATCGAAATGACTGAACAAAAAGTATTCCTGCAAAATTTCCGAAATTTTTGAAAAAACCAGTGAAATACAGTTGAATACCTGCAAGAGTTGTGAAAGCGGTTTCACAAATTTTGCGAATTTAGCAATTTGTTGTCTTTTGAAAACGCATGAAAAATATGGAACCGCTTACACAAACTTGTATGGAGTGGAAATCGAGATCAAAAAAAATTAGGCAAGATGCACAAACCGAAAACCAATGACAAATTTGGGTAAAAAACCGAGTATAGGCTATTTTTGTTGTTGACATTCACAAAAGAGGGTGATAAAATCACAAATGCAAACAAAATGATATACCGCGTTTTTGTAAGATGCACCAAATACAAAGCAAATCGTTTAACTTGTTTTGTTCGTGTCTCTTTTTCTATGGCAGCGGTTCCACAGAAAAGGGGACAAGTTTCGGTATGTTTCAGCGTCACGGGGGAAACCTGTTATTCGGATGTTGCCTCGGGCAAAAACAGCCTTGTGTTTTCTTATTGAAAGCGCGGTCATCACAATATTTTTAGGAGGTTATACCGTATGGCAGCAGCAGCTAAACCGGCAAAGCCGGCGTATGAGCTGAGCGGCTGGGAACGCTTTAAAAAAGATGTTGTCCGCGACAAGTGGCTGTATCTTCTGATTCTTCCCGGCATGCTTTTCATGCTCATCTTCCGCTATATCCCGATCTTCGGCAATGTGATTGCTTTTATGGACTTCAACCCCTACAACATGTGGAACAGCACATGGGTAGGCTTTGACCAGTTCATCAAGCTTTTCAATAAGCCGGCGTTCATGCAGACTTTCTACAACACCCTCTACATCTCCATTTTGAAGATGGTATGTGGCTTCCCGATTCCGATCATCCTCGCTTTGATGATGAACGAGATGCGCAACATGCAGTTTAAGAAAGTGGCGCAGACACTCCTTTATCTGCCGCACTTCATTTCTTGGGTTGTTATGGCCGGCCTCATCATGAATTTCCTCGATCCGTCCACGGGCCTCGTCACCGCGCTCCTCAAGAGCATCACGGGCAAGGACCTGCAGGTGCTCACCGACAAGGCGCTCTTCGTCCCGATGCTGATTATCACCGACATCTATAAGACGATGGGCTGGGGCACGATTATTTACTTTGCGGCGCTGTCCGGTGTTGACCCGCAGCTTTACGAAGCAGCCGAGATTGACGGTGCACGCAAGTGGAAGCAGATGATCAACATCACGCTGCCGGCGATTACCCCGACGATTGTTATCATGCTGATCCTCAACTGCAACAACATCGTAAACGCAGGCTTCGACCAGATCTTTATGCTGTATTCCGCACTGGTTTATGACGTAGCCGATATCATCGATACGTATGTGTACCGTATCGGTATCCAGAAGGCAGACTACTCCTTCTCTACCGCAGCGGGCATGTTCAAATCCGTCATCGCTCTCGTCATGATCCTCATCGTCAACTTTGTTGCCAAGAAGACCGGCAACGAGGGTATTTGGTAAGGAGGTTATGAACATGGAAAAGAACAAAATCAAAACCTCCACAGGCGAAAAGATCTTTACCGTATTCAACTACGCGTTCTTTACGCTGCTCTGCCTCGTCATGCTGTATCCGTTCTGGCATGAGATCATGCTTTCCTTCAGCTCCCTTGAAGCATCCATGAAGGGCGGCATCTTCCTCTGGCCGAAGGGCTTTAATCTGGATACTTATAAATCCGTATTTAAAAACCCGAACATCTACACGGGCTTCCGTACCACGATCATCGTCACGATTGCCGGTACGGCACTGGGCACGCTGCTCACCGCTATGACCGCTTATCCGCTTTCTAAGTCCAGACTGCGCGGCGGCAAAGTGTTGATGACGCTTGTCCTCTTCACCATGATTTTCTCCGCCGGTATGATTCCGAGCTTCCTGCTCATCCAGAATATCGGCCTTATGGATAATATCCTCGCGCTGATCCTGCCGGGTCTCGTAAGCGCATACAACTGCATCATCATGAAGAGCTTCTTCCTTTCCATTCCGGAAAGCCTTGAAGAATCTGCCCGCATCGACGGTGCAACCGACCTGCGCATCTTCTTCTCCATCATCCTGCCGCTTTCCAAGGCGACCATCGCCACCATCGCGCTGTTCACGGCGGTTGGCTACTGGAACGACTACTTCTCCACGGTCCTTTATATCCGCTCCGTTGATAAGTGGGCTCTGCAGGCGGTTCTGCGCAACATGCTGACGAATACACAGCAGGCAATGCAGCAGGCAGGCGTCAACGTTATGGCGCAGACGAATACCAACGCACAGACAATCAAGGCCGGTACCATCGTGGTTTCTACGGTGCCGATCCTCATCGTGTACCCGTTCGTGCAGAAGTACTTCGTTAAGGGCGTTATGATCGGCGGCGTTAAGGGCTAAGCCCGCACTCTTTTGGGTTGTCCCGAAGCATGGCTTCGGAAAACTATATTATCATATTTCCAAAGAAAGGATTTTAGTCATGAACATGAAGAAAATCGCATCCGTTGTTCTGGCACTTGCACTGAGCGTAAGCGTATTTGCAGCGTGCGGCAGCAACGGCAATTCTTCCGCAAGCTCTACGGCTTCCACCGAGAGCAGCACTGCTTCTACCGACAGCAGCACTGCTTCTACTGACAGCAGCGCAGCTGCGACCGGCGATAAGATCGACGTTCTGAACCAGAGCGAAACGATGGACGTTTCCGTTGCAGTTATGACCGGCTTCACCGCAGCTGACAGCCGCGTTCAGAAGGAACTTGAGGAAAAGTACAACGTTAAGTTCAATCTCGTTGTTCTCCCGGGTTGGGCTGACGGCCAGTCCCAGATCTCCCTGCTGATGGCATCTAACGACATGCCGAACATCATGTGGTGGTGGACCATGGATACCGAGTACAACAAGTGGGTGAAGGCAGGTCTGTTGGACGATGTCTCCGCTTACATGGATAAGTACACCGTTATCCGCGACTACTACAACAAGATGGACCCGAAGACCCTCTTCTATGCATCTGAGGCCGACGGCTCCATTTACAGAATCCCGGGCGACGTTGCTGAACCGTCCTGCGAGAACCTCTGGATCCGCCAGGATTGGCTCGATAACCTGAATCTTAAGGCTCCGACCACGATCGAAGAGCTCAACGAAGTGCTCCGCGCTTTCACGGAGGACGATCCGGACGGCAACGGTCAGAACGACACCTACGGCCTCGGCGGCGACGGTTACGACTTCCGTTCCTTCTGGCCGTGGATCCAGTCCTATGACCAGACCCATTACAGCCGTTTCTGCGTAGATGACGACGGCGTTGTCACCTACGGCCCGGCTAACGAGGGCACCAAGAACTGGGTTAGCGACGTTGCTGATCTGTATGCAAAGGGCTACATCACCCCGAATATCACGCAGGATACCGACCGTGACGAGCAGATGGCAAACGGCGGCTTTGGCGTAACGTACAGCTGGTGCGCATGGAACAACCCGGACTCTGCTCCGATGATGTCCTTCTATGCTTCCAACCCGGATGCTAAGTGGGTACCGATCGACATGGTCAAGGGTTCCAACGGCAACCCGCAGGAAGACCCGGCTACAAGCGCTGCTTGGGCATATTTCGCAATCACCAACACAGCTTCCGATCCGGAAAGACTGTATGCAACTTGGGACGACATGTGCGATTCCGATAACTACATCGCACGCCGCTTTGGTATCGAAGGCACCGATTACAAGTACGACGAGAACGGCCAGTATGTCGCTATCGTTGGCCCGGACTCCGAGGAAAACACCTCTAAGAATATCGGCCTCAAGCTGTTCGATAACCTCATGAACCGTAAGGACGAGTGCAACATCTCCAATACTCCGGAGACGACCGCTCTGTTCAAAAAGTCCGGCGAAAACAGCCGCTATGCTGCTGCTCACCTCGTTGAGTGGAAGGATCCGGCTTCCTTCGAGTCCTGGACGGAGTGCAGCGCTGACATCGAGGCTGAGAAGGATCAGTACCTCTGGGGTGTCATCGCCGGTCAGGAATCCATCGACGATTGGGACAACTATGTTGCAACGCTGAACAGCCTCGGCCTCGAGGACGTTCTTGCTGAAGCAAACGAGGACTATGCAACGCTCAGCGCTCAGATGGAAGAGTACCTCGCTGCTCACGGCGAAGCGTAATCGATTGATCTGATCTCGATTAAAATGTATACAGATGGGGGAAGCTTTCGGGCTTCTCCCATTTTGTTTCTTATGCAAAAATAGGCCGCGAAAAAACTGTGCATGTTTGCAAGAAAATGTGTGTTTTTTTCTCTGTATGAAATTTGCAAAAAGCTATTGAATTCTCGCTTTGCATCGGCTACAATGCAAAGAAAGGCAAATATACGCCTATGAAAATCCCCCGAAGGAGTTGTAAAAAAATGAGCAAACTGTCTCTTGCCGGCGCGTGGAAGCTGCGCGGCGAATTTATGGACGTTACGGCAGAGCGCTACAACGAAGTGCTGCGTAAAATGGACGCAGCCCCCGTGCGCGCAACGCTGCCGGCGTTCTTAAAGCTTGAAGACCTTTCCGAAGAAGAACGGGCAGAGTTCTTTAAAGAGCCGAATCCGCATTTCCACGTGATGACGGATAAATCGAATCACGCGTTCCCGTCTAAATACGGCTTTATCCCCATGACCGTGCCGGGCGACGTCACCACCGCCCTCATCGAAAACGGCATCGTAGAAGAACCTTTTTTGAAGGAAAACACAAAGAAAAACCAGTGGATCAAGGATCTTTCCTGGTGGCTCGTCCGCGATTTTGACGTCACAGAGGAGATGCTGAACGAAGACATCGTGCGCCTCAACATCGAAATGCTCGACTTCAACGCGGATATCATCGTAAACGGCATGCCTGCCGCGCACCACGAAAACGCGTTCTGTGCGTTCAGCGAAGACATTAAGCGCTTTTTGCACGTCGGCAAAAACCAGCTCGTCATTCGCCTCACTTCCGGCATGGAGCTGCACTATCCGCGCGACGCCGTTTCGTTCTACTGCGCAAGTGAAAACGCCATCTGTGACCAGCGTGTCTACACCCGAAAGCCGCAGTTTACCTACGGCTGGGACTGGTGCCAGCCCGTGCCCACCTGCGGCATCGGCCGCTCCATCGAGATTGAAGCGTTCAGCGGTGCGCAGGTCATCGCGTCCCGCGTCGATACGTTAAAGCTCGACGGCGATGACGCCGAAGTGGAGTTCCACTTCGAAATCGAAAAATCCGACATGGTCTCAAGCGCCGAGTGCGAGCTTACCTATACGCTCGAATTTGAGGGTAAAACCGTTTACACCGGCAAAAAAACGCTCGTGCTCGGCGGCGGCGTGAACTTCGCCGAGGAACGCGTCACAATCAAAAACGCGAAGCTCTGGTGGCCGAACGGCTACGGTGCGCAGAACCTCTATACCTTTAAAGCCTGCTGCGTCACAAAGGGCATCCTGCACGAGATGCAGCCGAAGAAGATCGGCATTCGCACCTTGGAGCTCGATACCTCTAAGCTCGAAGACGGCAGCCGCAACTTCTTCTTTAAGGTGAACGGCGTGCGCATCTTCTGCAAGGGCGGCAACTGGGTGCCGACGGATTCCCTTTATCTGCGCACCCCGAAGGAAAGCTACGAGACCCTCGTGCGCGAGGGCGCGGCGGCGCACTTCACCATGTTCCGCATGTGGGGCGGCGGCACGTATGAGCCGGATTGCTTCTATGAATATTGCTCGGAGTACGGCATTTTGCTGATGCATGACTTCATGTACGCCTGCGCGTTCTACCCCGACCACAAAAACGATTTCCTCTTTGAGGCGGAGCGCGAAGCCGAGTACCAGACAAAGCGCCTTGCACATTATCCCTGCATGGCCATCTGGACGGGCAACAACGAGATTGCGGAATCCTACACCGATTGGTTCCCGGCGCCCATCAAGCCGGAGCGCTTCTACGGCGAGAAAATATTCAACTATATTCAGCCGCGTGCCGTGCACCGCAACAGCCCGCTCGTTCCGTATATGCCGTCCTCGCCGTACTTCGGCGACCGCGCCAACGAGAGCGAACAGGGCGACGTACACGCATGGTCGTTCTTCGGCCGTCACCCGAAAACGAAGTTCAAGTTCGTCTATGAGCTTGAGGCGTTCGACCGCATCCCGGCGCGCTTCTCCAGTGAATACGGCTTCTTCGGCGCACAGATGGAAAGCACCGTTCGCCGTTACCTCGACGGCACCGAAATGCGCTTCGATAACCCCATCTGGAAGCACCACGGCGAGTTTGACCGCAAGCGCAGCAACATCGACGGCGCGATTGACCGCCATTTGACGGAGTTCAAAACCCTCGATGAACACGGCTATCTGCTGTACAGCGGCATCATGCAGGGCCTTCTGTACGCCGAGCTTGCCGAAGCCATGCGCCGCAAGCCGTACGGCGCAGGCGACCTCATCTGGATGTACAACGATTGCTGGCCGGAGACAGGCTGGACGATCATCGATTATTACCTGACGAGAAAGATCTCGTTCTATTTCTTAAAGCGCGCGTTTGCAACGAAAAAGCTCATCATCCGCGCGTGTGAGGGCGGCGCAGAAGTGACTGTCATCAACGAAACGCCCGAAGCGTTCACGGCGGATATTCACTGCGGCTACATGATCTTTACCGGCGAGACGGACAGTCTCTGCACAAAGGCGCTCAAGGTCGCTCCGCACTCCATGCAGCAGTTCCACATTTCCGTCTGCAATGATTTGAAGCACGGCTTCTTCTTTGCAAGCGCCGAGGGCTTCGACACCGCCGACAGCCTGCGTGCGTATTACCGCGATTACGTCTTCCCGGAAAGCGACGCGAAGATTGAAAAAGTGGAGCAGGACGGCAACGATCTGCTCGTGACGATCCGCGCGAGCGTGTACACGCCGTTTGCGTACCTCATGACGAGCGACGACCGTGTGCATTACGATGATAACTACGTTACGCTCTACCCGAACGAGCCGAAGACGCTCCGTGTGGAAAACTGCACGGAAACGCCTGTGCTGCACGTTGCCGCACCCGCCCCGAGCGAAGAAACGAAAAAAGCCAGCTATACGGATTCCTGGTTCTGATACGTACTGAAATGCTGCCGCATAGAGCCCGCTTTGTGCGGCATGCTTTCTATGAAAATAACGAGTTTTGAAAGGAGTTTCGCATGAAATACCGTTTTCAAGATAACACCCTGCCGTTTGAAGAGCGCGCAAAAGACCTGCTCTCCCGCTTAACGCGCGAAGAAAAGGTCGGCATGATCACGTCGCAGCTCGATGATATTCCGCGCCTCGGCATTAAAAAGACGCACATCGGCACTGAGATTGCGCGCGGCGTCGTAAACCGCGACCAGAAGCGCGAGACCACCATTCTGCCGCAGCCGTGGGGCATGGCGGCCATGTTCGACGATGCCCTCATGGAGCAGCTTGGAGACATGGCAGGCGACGAAACGCGCATCACGCACGATATGGAAGAAAGACCGTCTTCTCTGGAGCTTTTCGGACCCACCATCGATATGGAGCGCGACCCGCGCTGGGGCAGAAACGAAGAAGCCTATGGCGAAGACCCGTGCCTTACGGGTAAAATGAGCGCTGCCTACTGCCGCGGCCTTACGGGCAAGGACGAGAAGTATTTGAAGACCGCGCCTTTGCTCAAGCATTTCTACGCCAACAACTACGAAAACGAACGCCAGACGACGAACGCGAACATCACCCCGCGCTTAAAGCACGAGTATTACTTAAAAGCTTTTGAGCCCGCCGTGCGCGAAGGCCGCGCGCCGGGCCTTATGACGGCGTACAACTGCATCAACGGCGTAGAGGGCGTCAACAACCCGGACGTTTCGGAAATCTGTAAAAAAGAGTGGGGCATGACGTTCGCTGTCAGCGACGGCGGCGATTTCGGCCAGAACGTCGCCGCGCACCGCACGTATGAAAACCACGCGCAGTCTATGGGCGACATCCTCGGCGTCGGCGCGGATATGATGCTCGACAGCCGCTCCATGGTTGACCCTGCCGTGCGCGAAGCGCTCGAAAAAGGCTACCTCACCGAAGAAAACCTCGATAAAGCCGTGTATTCCACGTTATTGCTGCGCTTTAAGCTCGGCGATTTCGATGAAGACCACCCCTACGCGCATATTGACCCCGCAAAGCTCGCAAGCCCCGCGCACAAGGCGCTCGCCGTAAAAGCGGCAAAGGAGTCCGTCATCCTGCTTGAAAACCGTGGTATGCTGCCTTTAACCGACGACAGCAAGTGCACCGTCGCGGTTGTGGGCCCGCTCGCAAATGAGAACTATACCTGCTGGTACTGCGGCTATGCACCGAACCAAACGCCGGTCGTCAAGGGCTTCAGAGAAAAGCTCGGCGAAGACCGCGTACTGTTCGATGAAGGCTTTGACCGCGTGCGTATCCGCTCCGAAAAAACCGGCAAGTACCTGCGCATCGCCGAAAACGGCGCGGTATATGCCGATGCCGACGAGAACACCGCCGACCTCTTTGAGCGCGCGGATTGGGACTTCGGCGCATGGACGCTGCGCAGCGTGCGCACCGGCAAGTACCTCACCGAGGACAAAAATTTCTTCGACGAGACCCCGCAGGACGAAAACGCCGTCACCATCGACCCCGGCATGAACTGCACGGCAGACGTGGTGTTCGGCTGGTTCGTGAAAGAACTGCTGTATGCCAAGGAAGAAGACGGCGTTTTGTACCTCGATACCTGGCAGCACCGTGCTGTGGCCGTAAACGACGAAAATAAGCTCGTTGCAAAGGCCGGCTCCGGTGACTGCCCCTGCAAGCAGTTTACACTGGAAGTCGTTTCCTCCGGCGCAGAGCGTGTGGCAGAGCTCGCGCAACGCGCCGATCACGTCATCGTCTGCGCGGGTAACCAACCGCTCATCAACGCGCGCGAGGAGTATGACCGTCCGGATATCCGTCTGCCGAAAGCCCAGACCGCGCTCCTGAACGCCGCAGCGGCCGCAAATGAGAGTACTCTGCTGTACCTCGACACGGGCTATCCGTTCGCCATCAACAAGGAGAAGGACACCGCCAAAGCCGTGCTGTGCTCCACGCACCTCGGCCCGTGCCTCGGCCATGTTGCTGCCGCGACCGTCTTCGGCGAAAACAATCCCGCCGGCCGCACCCCGACCACGTGGTATCGTTCTGTTCGTGATCTCCCCGCGCTTGACGATTACGACATCGCGAAAAACCATGTGACGTACCTCTATTTTAGGGGCAAGCCGCTCTACGCGTTCGGCTACGGCCTCAGCTATACGACTTTTGCATACAGCAATCTGACCGTTAAGCAGGAAAACGGCGAAGTCATCGCGACTGTAAACGTACAGAACACCGGCGCTCTTGACGGCGACGAAGTGGTGCAGCTTTACATGAGCCTGCCGGGCTCCCTGCGTGTGCGTCCCATCCATGCACTCAAAGCCTTCAAGCGCGTGCACATCAAGGCGGGCGAGACCGTCACCGTTACGCTGAACTTCAAGATCGACGACCTTGCCGTTTGGTGCAACGGCAGAAAGATCTACACGGTCGAAAGCGGCGTGTATAAAATGGAAGTCGGCGCGGCGAGCGACGACATCCGCCTTACCGCCGACGTGGAGATTGCAGGCGAAGCGTTCCCGGGTCGACCGGGCTTCTTCAAGCAGGAAGCCATTGATGTCGATGATTACAGCGGCGTCACGTTCCTCACGGATAAGCGCGACGGCGAAACGTATGTAGAAGCGAAGGATTTCCGCAGCTTCCTCGTGTACAAGAACATGGATCTCACCGGCTGCAACGCGTTCGAGTGCGCCATGAGCGCGCCCTCCGGCGACGTGGAGATCCTCCTTGCAGATAACAAGACCGGAAAAGTTCTCGGCAAAGCGGGCGGCACAGGCACCGGAAGCCTCACAAAGTTCACATCGTTTACGTGCGATGTCGCCGCCGAAACCGGACTCACCGAACTGCGCATCGTCTTCACAAAGCAGACGTCCTTAAAGTGGTTCCGTTTTTACACGGTGTGAGTTTTAAACCGATTTAAATTCAAAAGTTGAATACTCGAAAAGGGACAGCGCTGTGCTGTCCCTTTTTGCATGTGTAAAACTTTTTCTAACGGCTCGCTTTCCTCGCCGTTCAAGAACCCCCTTGATAGGGTTTCTTGCGCAAAACCGTCCACTGGACGGTTTTGCTATTTTCCTGATCTTCTGTTAGGTAAAAGGATTTCGAGCTCTGCGGAGCTCGACTCAGGGCTTTGCCCCAAGACCCCACGACCTTTTTGAAAAAAGGTCGATCAAAAACTTTCAATATTTTTCAGTTGCATTTGAAACCATACGAAAAAGGTATACTATGCTCGAAAAGCATGTGCTTCAATCCATTATAAGTATTTGACATTTTAACCCATCACGGGTATACTAAACTTCAAGTAAAGTACAGGGCGTATATTTGTATTGATATTCGTTTTCAGAAAGAGGGAAGAACAAAAGCTATGTTCAGCGGACGTTTATGGGAGCTCTTTATAGACTCCTTTCCGAAAATTCTCATCCCCGGCCTGACGGTCACCATTCCGCTTACTGTCATTTCGTTCACCTTTGCACTCATTATCGCGGTCATTATGGCGCTGGTGCAGTTCGCAAACGTGAAGGTTTTAAAGCAGATTGCGCGTTTTTACATTTGGATCTTCCGCGGCACACCGCTGCTTGTGCAGTTGTTTGTTGTGTTCTTCGGCCTTTCCCGCATCGGCATTTTGCTCGATCCGTTTCCGGCGGCAGTTATCGTGTTCTCCCTAAATGAGGGCGCGTATTGTGCCGAGACCATCCGCGCTGCGCTTGAATCCGTGCCGAAGGGTCAGCTTGAAGCCGGTCAGTGCGTGGGGCTTACCTACCTCCAGACCATTTTCCGCATCGTGCTGCCGCAGGCCATGCGCACGGCGTTCCCGCCGCTTTCCAACTCGCTCATCTCCATGGTCAAGGACACCTCCCTTGCGGCGAACATCACCGTAACGGAAATGTTCATGGTCACACAGCGCATCGTGGCGCGCACGTATGAGCCGCTGCTTTTATACCTTGAGGTCGGCCTCATATACCTCATTTTCTCCACGGTGCTCACTTGGGTGCAGCGCTTTGGCGAAAAGAAGCTCGCGTCTTACGGACACAAGGAGGGCTGAGTTATGCTGCAAATTCTGGACATTAAAAAATCCTTCGGCGAGCTGCATGTGCTGCGCGGCGTCGATCTCGACGTGGAGCAGGGCGATGTGGTCGCCATCATCGGCCCGTCCGGCTCCGGCAAAACAACCCTTCTGCGCTGCATAAACTTCCTCGAAAAAGCCGACAGCGGCACCTTGATTTTTGATAACGAAAAATTTGAATTCGATAAGATCACCAAAAAAGAGATTGCGCGCCTGCGCCGCAAAACGGCGTTCGTGTTCCAAAACTACAACCTGTTTTTGAACAAAACAGCGCTGCAGAACGTCACAGAGGGTCTCATCGTCGCCCGCAAAATGCACAAGGCGGAAGCCATTGAGATCGGCAAAAAAGCGCTCGACAAGGTCGGCCTTTCCGACCGTTACGATTATTACCCCTCGCAGCTTTCCGGCGGCCAGCAGCAGCGCGTTGCCATTGCCCGCGCCATTGCGACAAACCCGGAGATTATCTTCTTCGACGAGCCGACGAGCGCGCTTGACCCGGAGCTCACCGGCGAAGTGCTTTCCGTCATGCGCGACCTCGCAAATGAGGGCATGACGATGCTCGTCGTCACACATGAAATGGGCTTTGCCCGCACGGTCTCAAACAAGGTCATCTTCATGGAAGACGGCGTTATCGTCGAGCAAGGCTCCTCGAAAGAATTTTTCGAGAACCCGAAGGAGGAACGCACAAAAGCGTTCCTGCGCACCATTCAGGGAGACATGGATTGATTTTTGTCAGTCCGTTATCCATATTTATCCTACTTAAGCAAAGGAGTAAGAGAACATGAAAAGAACACTTTCTTTACTTATGGCTGTGCTGATGCTCACGGCAGTCGTGCTTACAGGTTGCTCCTCGGGCGGCACAACGTCCGGTGCGGCAAGCAGCAGCGATGCTTCCTCTGCATCGAGCGAAGCAGAAAGCGAGTCTTCCGCAGCGGAAGAAAACGACCTGCTCGCGCAGATCAAGGAAAAGGGCACCATCACGGTCGCGATGGAAGGCACTTGGGCGCCGTGGACATACCACGATGCCGACGATAACCTTGTCGGCTATGACGTAGAAGTTGCGCAGAACATCGCAGATAAGGAATTCCATGGCGCCTTCCGGCTGATCTTCAACACCGGGCTTGATGCGGGGCAGACCGTATTCCATGTGCATGCCCACGTGCTGACCGGTGAAAAGCTCGACGAGTAGCTTTCTTTTCCCCATATATCAACGTTAGAAGAGGTTTTGTGGCCACCACTACACGTACCATCGCGATTCCCCAACAGCTTGATCCGGTAACCGTGCTTGGACCGGTCGACGAGGTTCTCCGGGAAGTGGAACGAGCGTTCCCCGACCTGACCATCATCGTCAGAGGCGACCGTATCGCGATCATGTCACGTTCCAACAAATCTGAATCCCAAGCTGCGCAGGCCGAACATGTGATTGAAAACATCATTCAAGCCGCATATACGGCTCCGATGGACGCCGACACGGTGCGGCGCATGCTCGACCAAAATGTGTTGAAAACCTCTGTTCGCGCCACGCGCCCGGGGCATGGGCGTGTAGTGGAAGAACTACGTTTGGCTGATAGGCAGCAGGGGCGTGCCTCACAACGTGAGCATGCCGCAGACCGCCGCAAGCCGCACGTGCCAGGAGTGATCACCTTTGCGCTTGGTAAGCCGGTTCGCGCGAAAACCGCTGGTCAGGTCGCCTATATCAATGCCATTGAGTCGCACACCATCACGTTCGCCATCGGTCCTGCCGGTACAGGTAAGACGTATCTTGCAGTGGCCAAGGCGGTTCGCGCCTTTCAGGATCGGCAGGTGCGGCGCATCATCCTGACCAGACCTGCGGTGGAAGCCGGAGAGAACCTCGGTTTCCTGCCGGGCACACTGAACGAAAAAGTCGATCCGTATCTTCGTCCGTTGTACGACGCGCTTTCCGACATGCTTGGAGCGGACCAGCTCAAACGCTACATGGATGACGGTACCATTGAAGTCGCGCCGCTTGCGTACATGCGTGGACGCACGCTCAACGATGCGTTCGTGATCCTCGACGAAGCGCAGAATACCACCGAACAGCAGATGAAGATGTTCTTGACACGACTGGGTTTCAACACGAAAATGATCATCACGGGTGACGTGACGCAGGTTGATCTGAC
>OGOV01001949.1_pt1 | contig 16735 bp, 4 predicted proteins | sample 1552711 | NCBI WGS metagenome assembly OGOV01 (sample SAMEA2580216, study PRJEB22360) | human gut metagenome | biome: human gut; feature: human-associated habitat; material: faeces | place: Denmark | collected 2008/2010 | reverse complement strand
TCCATAAAAAGGGCGCACGCTGTGAAATATTAACACATATGCGCTGTATAAACTGTGCATTCAAAAAGGAAGTGTATTAATTGACAAAACATAAACTGTCGCAATATTATTATCTGCGCCGTGAAATCGCACAAGCCGAGCGTGAACTTGCCAACCTCAAACACACCGCCGCTGCACCTGACATTACTGCGGTTATTGCCGAACAAAAAAAAGCTATATTAAAAACACGCCAAAAAGCCGAACTCGAAAAGCTGAAAATCCTTGCATATGTAAATAATATTGATGACAGCCTCACTCGTATGATAATAAAACACAGATATATCGATTGCCTGTCGTGGCAGGCAACCGCATATAGAGTCGGCGGCTCAAACACCGCCGATTCCGTCAGAAAAATCGCATATCGGCATATAAAAAAGGACGGCTGACCCGTCCTTTTTTAATTACGCATTCCGCATTCCGAATTCCGCATTGATTTACTTCTTCTTCTTTTTCGAGGTTTTTTTCTTTGACTTTTTCTTCGCCTGTTCCGCTTTCACTTCGAGCGGTGCATACTTTTCTTTCGCTCTTTCCAAAGCTGCCGATTTCGCATTGCTTATCGCCTCTTTGACTGCCGTCTGATAATCGTCACCGTCACCGCTGACTTCCGAACGTGCGCGTGCAATCTCGCTTAGCAAGTCCTTTGTGTATTCCGCATATTCATTCGGATTCATCTCGTATTCAAAATCTTGCTTATTGACCGTCCATTTAAGCTTGTTTGTCGGAAGATCCTTTAAAATCGTGTCCTCGTTGACCTCTTTGCCGTTAAGCTTTTCTGACATATCCTTTTGGTTTCCGTCAAGTCCGCTGTCCCAATTTTTAAGACACTTTAAAAGATATGCCCTGCCCATTCTCTGTTGGTCATCGGGCAAGCTCCGAACCGCCGCATTCATTCTCGATACAAAGCTTGATAAAATCGCGTCATTCTCATATTTTATCGCATTATCCGCCGACGGGCTGTATGCAAACTCGCGCCCCGACACCTCTGTGTTATCATACATTTTGTTCAACACATCGGTCGAATAATTGCTGTCTGCGATAAATTTGTTTCTAAGTCCGAAAGACAAATCCTTGCGACTCTCGTTGCTCGGGAACAATGCCTTGTTAATCTGTCCTATAATGCCGAGATTGCTCGAAAGAATATGGTCAAGCTGTTTCGGCGAAATGTCAAGCTTGCGTGCAATATCCGTCTGTCCGAGCCATACCGCAAGCTTAGTTGTGTTCTCGCTGTACCGTTGGAACGGATAAAGGTTTTTGTCATAGTCACTCTCGATCGGCGAACCTTTAAAATCCTTGTTAAATCCGATGTCGGTTAAAGATGATAAAACCGTACTGCCGAAAAGCGAATGTGCCATATCCGCCGGATTCCCCGGTTCGGGTAATACCGGTGGTGTAAATTGTTGCCATAAATATCCGCCGAAATCATAAAAAGCCTCATCGTTATCATAAAAGTATTTGTCGGCACACCTCTCAAAAAAGCTGCTTAGGGCGGATAACTCTCTTGCTTTCGGTATCGACAGAAAGTTACCGTCGCCGATATAAAAATTATAAAAATTATTCTTCTTATACGCCGAAAGGTTCTCCCACGCTTCCTCCGATTCATCGTCACGTCTGTTCCAAAATTCCGCTAACGCCGTCGTTATCAATGCACAGACCGCATATTTTACAATTCTTGCGTTTCGTTCGTTTTTCGGTACATCGGTAAAGCTCCTGCGAAGCTTGTCAAGTCCTTGCACGCCTGCATTGTTATACATAATAACTTTGTTAAGGCTTCGTCCTTTCTTTCCGACGCGCTTAAAGTTCGTTGTCAAATCGTCCGCCGCATATATTGCGCTTTGCGTATCGCCCGTTTGATTGAGCTTGTTTTTAAACTCCATAAATCTCGGCGTGCTTTCAACAAAGTCATTGACCGCCGCTATGCTCTGTATCGGGTGACGGATAATCGAACCGAGGAATCTGACCGCCGCAACTTTGTCTTTATTGTTAAGCGCTCTTATCGATTCCTTTATACTCTCCATATTCGCCGACAGCTCCGATGAATGTCCGCCGCCCATTGCTTGATACCTTTTATAATCGTCTGATTTTTTCAGCATCCCATAAGCAGCATTTGCGTACTTTGCGGCAAACATTATCGGATTATTTATATTAGAATTTTTGTACGCTGTCTGTATATCACGTATCGCATTCGTTAGCGCAAATATCGGGTTGTTCTGCGTGATAAGAATTTTCATCGGGTTCATTATCGCTCCCGAAATTCTAACCGCCATATTCGCCTCTTGCGGCGTCATATCGGCGATCACCTCATACAAAAGTCTGTCGTGTATCTGATAATATGATTTCTTTCCGTCATTCATAACGGTAACAATCATATTCTTTTCGTCCGCAATTGGCGAAAAACCGCCGTCTGTATCGCCGAGTATGTCTGCTATCGCTCCTGTCAAATCAAGATAATCTTCCGCATTGACCTTATCCGCCAAAACATCTTTTATCATCTCAAACGACTTTTTCCCTTCTCGTGTCATCATCATATCGGGTGATACCTTTTCCATAAACTTACCCATTCCGTCAACGCTGTCCGCATACTCCGCCAAAATCTGCATTGTTCTCTGTCTTGTGCCGAACTTAACCATTTTTTCGGTGTTACGGATAATGCTCTCTAACGGACTGATTAAAAGCTCACCGCCGCCGTTCGCCGTCTTTATCGGGCTTGACTGATTTGCAAGCGTTCCCTTTATGAATTGATTTAGCTTTCCCCTCTTGTTCGTCGCCCTAAAGAACGGAACATAACTCGGATATTTTGCAATCAGCTTTTGATATTCCGCCTGTGATATTCCGCCTGCCGGTATAACAAAATTCTCAATTACATTGCGTTGGAACTCATAAAGATTTTCCGCCGCCTGTTTCATTTCGGGGTGTTTTTTCTCTATCTCCGCAAGCTCACGTCTGAGTTCCGTCGGGTTTTCAATCGTTTCATCCGCAAACACCCTCTTTTTCGGTGTGTTTTCGTCCAACGGTTCAATCCATTCAAGCGCGTGCTTTATGATAAGGTATCGGTCAAAAGTGTTAAGGTCTTTTTTCTTAACATTGCCCACACACTCTATAAACGACTTTCCGAGATTTATGTTTCCGTCCAAATCCGTCATACCTTTTGTGTTGATATAATTTGCTATGGTTGTCGCGTTCAAAGAGTTCATCGCGATTGTGTACGCGTCCCCTTTGCCCGTTATGTCACCGCCCGAAACCTTTTTGACATATGACATAACATTCTTTATCGGGTTGAATGAATCGACCCAATCCAAATAGAATTTACGTGCCGATTCGGTCATTGTCGGGGTCTGGGCTATCTTCGCTTGTTTATTCGTGACCGTCATTGCGTCTATACGTTCCGATGTCGGGCTTGACATATATTTGTTTATCATATCCGCCGCCGCGTCAAGGTTTTTAACATCCGTCTTTTTGCCGACCTTTTCATCACTCATACGCATAACAAAATCAGCATAAAACTGCGGATATTTTTCTTTCGCAACATCCTTGTTCAAAAGATATTCGCGCATAAACTCCGATACCGCCGCATTTTTCGCTTTTAACGCTTGTTCATCTGCACCGCTGATTAATTTTGATATTCCGAGTGAACCGGCATTAAAATCATTAAAAATATCGCTGTTCGTATAGTATATCTGTTTCATAAGCGTACCGATTGAATCCATTTCGGTGAATTTATACGTTTTATTCAGATGTTTGCCGAGTTCAAAAGCCACGGTCGGTATATCGTTTGAATTACGCACGCGCATATTGCCCGATTGTTCTTTATATATACCCGTTGTTTTTCCGCTGACCTTGCCCGTCGATATAACAACACCAAATTTATTCGATATAAAATCGACAATATCACCGATGTTACTAATTCCGTTTCCGATACCCAACCTCTGTTTTGCCGATTGAACGCGTTCGCTGTCATTTATCGCCTGTGCGATTTTGCCGCGTTTTTTCGGTTCGGGCGCATTTTTCATACGCTCTGTCTGCCACTGTTCGGGGCTTCTGCGAATATCCGCCCTCTTTGCTCTGTCTTCCGCGCGTTTTTTCATCTCGCCTTTGATTTTAGCAATTTCAGTTTCGTATTCATTGCGTATCTCATTCATTGCCGAACGGGTTTTACTCGGGCGATAATCCGAATCCAGCGCGGATATAAGCTGTTCATATACACCGTTTGCGAACTTCTGTTTATCTTCCGTTGACATAACATCAATAAGCCGCGCACTTCCGTTCGTTTCTGCCTCGCCGTCTTTTGCCCACGCGTATATTTCGGCAATCCTGCGCATTTTCTCGCCCTCGCCCAAAACATCTGTCGGAAAGAGATCGGGACGAACATCGCTCATCTCGTCATAAATCGCGTCTATCGTCTGCGCACTGCCTGTCCTTTCGCTTTTACCGAATAAAGCCGAGTACCCCTTTGCACTGTCCTCGCCGAAAACTGTTATAAGGGCTTGTTTCACATCGGGCGTTATCGATACCGCGTGTCGTGTATAATCAAGGATAAAGCTCTTTACACCCGAATAATCATAGTCCGCCGCCGTATAAACCTTTGCCTTTTGTGCAATAAACCTTGCAAGGATTTTCGCTTCCGAGTTTATTCGTTTTGGCGCGCTCGCATTCAATGTACGATTGACAAGAACAAGCATTGCGTTTTTGTCCTTTTCGCTAAGGTGCAGGTATTCGCCCCTGTCAACCCCAACATCAAGGTTCGCAATTATACTGTCCCTCACCCGAACCGCCGCCGCACGGTCATATACTTTGCCGCCTTTTTTTAGGTCGGCACGATTTATAACCTCGTTTATATCATTTCTGATATTCCTGACGGGTTCGGACAAATAACTCATATCCTCATCGGTCGATACGTCAACATCATCACTCGAAAAACGAACATCGGGGTTTTGGGTATCATTTTTCGAACTTTTGCGTACAATACTATTGACATCGTTATCATTTTGTGATATATTGGTGTTGTTAATAGGAGTTTGCTCGTTTACACGTATCGTGTTGTTATCAACCGCCGTGTGAGAAGCTCCTATTTTTATTATTTCATGCAGATAGAACTTATTATTCTGATTACTTTTGGGATAATTCTTTACGATAACCCCAACAACAGCGTCCTGCCCGTTTATATATCCTCTGCCGGCAATTAAATAGGTATCGTACCCTCTATTTTTCCAATTAAAGTCATGTGCTATAATTTTGCCGTTTTCAATAACATCTTTTATAGCAGCCACAGCCGAAAACTTATCTCCGGAGATACCATGAAAAACGGTGGTCTTTGCACCCTTTTTATTCAATTCGACTACTCCTAAATGAGGATTTACAGCTATTCCCCCGATACTTTTAAAATAATTTGCAATAGCTTCGGATGTTTTGCCTTTTTTGGGAATTGTTTTATATTCTACATCGAATACTTTTTCTTCTTGGTTGAATTTATCCGCATTATTAGATAATTCATCAATAAATCTTTTTACCTCGGTGTTTTTCCCCCCTGCGTCAATGCTCTCGGTATATGTCGACGGCGAATATCCTTTTCGTTCGGTCTCTTCCGTCGTCCAATAATTTCGAACCTCCGAATCAAACATTTCGGTATATTCATTCATATCCGCCATAACGTCACAGACAAACTCCTCGAATATCTCATCAAACGACCGCCGTTTCTGCGCGTAATCGCGATATAACCTCTCGACTATGTCTCGTATCTGCTCGTTTGTCAAACGGCTTTTAATGCGGTTTTTGAGTTCCTGAACGGTATCTGATGAATAGTTGCGGTGTATTATCTCGTGGCGGTTTATCTGCGTGGGTGAATATTTTCCGTGGTCGGCTTGTATATACACCTCATCACCGCGCACCGCACCTCTGAAATTCGTACCGTATTCTATCGCACGCCCGTTGCCTAAAATAAAGTGTGTGACAACTCCGCGCTCGTCATTCTCTGCGGCAATCCTGCGCATTTCGTCATTGTAATACTCGCTCTTGACAAAATCCGCCTCTACTCCTCTGTCGTTTCGTCGTTCAACGCCGCCAGCCTCTTTGACATCTCGCGCATAAATTCCTCGGGTACTTGCACTGCTTTGTTCTTCGCTCGCATTTCCCTCTGCATTTCCTGCGATTTCTTGAACGCTTGTATTTCGCTCTCTTTCACTCTCACCAAGTGTCCGTCTATCGTTTCCATTAAGAATATCATCTCGTCCATAATTTCCTACCTCCGAATCTTGCTGATTTCTATTGCTTTCTCTATCAAACTTGATTCCGTCATCGTCTGATGATTGTCGAGAATATAATCTATCATCATTTCCGTTTGATAGCTCCGCTGTGTTGCGAGCATTATCACTATTATTCCCTCTTCGTCTATCCCGAATGCCTGCAACAATTTCATCAAGTCTTTTTGTTCCATTGTCAATTCCGTACGTTTCGCCATTGTCAAGTCCCTTTCTGATTAAATCAATCACATCTTCGTTTCCGTCTATCTCTATTTGCATAACAACATCATAATCCGTCTTGCTGTTGTTTTTCCATACATAAAAATTATCGCCGATTTCTTTTTTATCGAACGACTTTAATTCGCCGCCGTTTCGGTTGTTTTCCGACATTATGTATTCTCTGAGCTGTTTCGATTCCCGATACGGTATGTCAATATCGTCATTATACCTTATTATGCCGCCCCCGTCAAGAGAATTATCTTGCGAGAATTTAACATTTTCCGTATCATTTTCCGAATTTTCGCGTATATTACTGTTGACAATATCATCATTTTGTGATATATTGTCTATAGAGGATTTATCGTTAAAAGTTGCCGGACGATTATACAGCCGGGGATTCACTTGCGATAAATCCTCTTTTGTATATTTAATCTCCGTACCGTCTTTATTAATAAGATTTCTAACGTAATTATCGTTTGCGGAAAAAAGTGTTACCACAACATTATAATTCTTATTTTTACCCTCTATATCTTTGGTACTGTTCAACTCTATTGATACAACCGCATTGTTCCCGTTTTCGGTTTTGGTCTCGGAAAGCAGATTCAATCTGCCGTTTCCAAGTTGAAGTATCATATCGGGGTCACTTATCATCTGAGGTAACTTCATCAAAATATCAGAACCGAGATTATGATAGTTTCCTTTTATAACGCCGCTTTTCCTTGCGGCAAGGTACATTTTTGTAAAATTGATCACAATCGGTAAATCTGCACTTCCCTCTATATTATCAAGAATAACATTCGGTGTATTTTCCAAAATTCTGACAGCCGTTCTTGCTTCCGCTTTAACTCTTGCGGAATAATCGCTTATTGTCATTATGTCTTTTGCCGCTGTTTCAAAGTCCGTTACCAACTGTTTGGAATATCCGTCCCCGTCTACCGAAAATTTTATATCAGGGTCATAATTATTCGACAGGGATACGCCGTGTTCGGGCATAGTTCCGCTATAGTACGCGTCAATATCCGACTTAACCATATCGCGCGTAACATTTTCCTCATTTGAGTAGTTAAGCTCAACCTCGCCCAATTCGTCAACACCGTTTAACAAAATCGGTATCGTTCTGTCAAGTTCGACTACCAATGCGTACGAATCCGCATCATACTCCGACGGACGTTCGCTGATTTCTATTGTGTCCTCGTCATAATGCCTGTCCGTGTTTTCGGATAAGGGTATGCCTCGCTCGGGCATAACTCCGTCATAGTACGAATTTATGTCCGTCTTTACCATATTTCGGGTTACATCTTCCTCATTCGCATAAACAAGCAAGACTTCGCCCAACTTATCAACGCCGTCAAGATATACGGGTATCGTGTTATCCCTCTCGACCTGTGCCGCAATCGTTTCAATCTTACTCTCTGACGGTCGTTCGTCAAGCTCAATCATTCCGTTCTTTTCAATCTCCGCGATAAAATCACTGTCGCTCTCTGCGGTTATATCCGAACGTACCGCGTCCGCGCCTAAATTTCCGCGTTTCGCGTCCTTCGTGAGATAGATATACTCGTTGCCGCCTGCGCTGTATTGCGTGCCGCTGTACCCCGATTTTGCCGCGTATTCGCCTATATACTTTGACGGCACGGCGGCAACAAGCGTTTTCCGACCGTTTTTTTGAATATAATGGGTCGATACGCCAAACGCTTTCGCCAAAGCAACCGCGTCCGCTCCGTATGCCTCATAGTATTCGCCGACCTTTGCGAGCGCAATATTTCCGTCATTTGCACCGTCAACCACGGCGAAATTACCGTTTGCAATCTCGTTCGATATTGCCGATACCCTGTCCGTGTCGTTGTATATCTTGCCGTTCATCGCAAGGGTAGTCTGCGCCGCCTTGCCGACAATAGACCTAAGCTCGCCGCCTGCCTGTGCCAAAGCGGATATATCGCCTATCCCCTGCGGAATACGATTGCTTATGAGATAGTCGGTCAGCATTGACCCAACATCGTCCGACACGCTCGCAAGTTCCTTGTACGCCTTTGAATTGTTGCGTTTTAAGCCCTCTGCGTATTGACTTGCGTATGTTTTGATAAAATCCTTGTCTATCGTTGCGCCCTTTGTGGTCGAAAGCCGCAAGTTTTCATCATACGCCGCCTGATAGTTCGGAATATTCTTGATGTTTGAGTTTTTAAACTCGTTTATCATCGTGTTTGTGACCTTTTTAACGGCGTTTTGAACCTGTTCCACGCTCTGCGCCGCTCCGCCCTCGGATAAATTTTCCTTAACATCGTGCATTTGCCGCTCCGAAACATTCGCCGCCGCTGTCACCGACGGTGATATAACCGAGCTTTCCGAATTTCCCGAATTTGCCGCCGCCAAAACGCTCTGCCTTGCGGTGTCCTGTGTCGGCAATGCGACATCATCGTTTGTCTGTGTATCTTCGGTCACTTTGAGATTTTGCTCCTGTTCATATCCCGTGCGCAATCCCGTTTTGATAATTTCGCCGACCTCTGCCGCGCTTGCGTTTCCGTTCTTGTATTTATCCGCGAGTTTTTGGATTCGACCGACCGTCTTTTCATCACTCGATTCAAGTCCTGCGTCAATCGCACGGTTAATAAGCACATCGGGCTGTGATACCGTAAGTGCTGCCTTTCCGACCGCCTTGTTATCGGAATGTGCGGCAAGCTTGTCCATTCCGCTCTGTGCAAGATTAACAGCCGCACGCGACCCGACCGTTGACGCAAACCCGATAACCGCACCGCCCTTGAACGCCTCGTTCATCTCGTCAAAATCTTCGTCTGTATATTTTGAAAAATCAAAGGTCTCTGCCGCAATTTTAAGAGCCGATGCGCTTTCGCCCTTTGCCGCGTATCGTTTTGTAACAATTTCGCCGCCCTGCTGAATCCATTCCTCTGCACCCTCGCCGAATATACCGACCGCATAATTTCCTGCTGCCTTTGCCGCCGATACCGCCTTTTTTGCGGCTTCTTCCGATAATCCAGTCTTTTCCAGAACCTTTATGACCTTTTCTGTCGGGGCAATCTTTTTAACGCCCTTTCCGATACCTTTCAAAACGCCGCCGAGTACCGATTCAAGACCGTATTCCACTACACTCGACCAAAGCGCATTGTTTGCCGACAGCTTTTTGGCATCTTCGGGTGATAACCCCTCTTCCAAAATCAAGTCGGCGTACATATTGCCTGCCGTCTGTTTAAACATATACATTGCCGCCGCAACATCGCCGCCTTTTTTCGCGCCAACCATAGGGATGAACGCTCCGACCGCCGACCCCGCAATTCTCGCAACCGCCTGATTTATTCCCTGCGGAACATACTGTGCTATTGTCGCAAGGTTTTGTTGCCACGCTTTGGTATTTGTGAATGTATCTTTGTTTCCCTCTTGTATCCTGCGGCTCAAATCGTCATAAATCTGTGTTGCGGTCAACTCTGTATCATTATAAATATATGATGTTCCTGCGGCTTTTCCACGTTCCTCGCCGATGTCCCCTACACGATAATTCCCTGTGAATCTTCCGAATACGCCGTCACCGTATTTGTTGTCTTTATTTTTGTCATAATAATTCGCCGCGTTGATATTATCTTCCAAAATCGCCGTTTTCTGTCGCCCTGTTAAAATATCTTTATTCAGCGGCTTCATAACCTCGTCCGATGTTTCAAGCTGTCGCTCTTGCATTTTCGTAAGAATTTCTATCCTTTGTTTCTCGTTTTCCGCGCTTTCGTATTCCTTTTGCAAGTTTTCATCCGCGGGTCTTGCGTTTTTCATATATTCGGGCGCAGGGCTTCCACCGTACTTCTCCATAACTTCATATCGTTTCTTTTGATTTCCCGATACAAAGCGCACGTTATCCGTGTCAACACTTCCGTCCTCTTTGAATTTTAACGCTCTGCCCTCATATGCTTCAAGGCACGCCACCGCACCGACATAATCGTCCAAAATATCAGCCTTGCGGCTCATAAGGTTGTCAATTCCCTTTAGCTTTTCGTCACTGTTGTATTTTACGGCGTTTTCCCCTGCGTCTCTTACGCCCTCTTTCGCGTTCTGCCATATATTTATATCATCGAGCGAATAATTGTCATTGATATATTTATCTATTTCTTCAAGCTCTTTCGCTTTTTCGTCCGCTTGATTTTCATAATACTTATATGACCCGAATTCAGGCAGCTGTTCCGTGTTCTGCTTTTTCAGTTTCTCGGTCGCCGATTTTACATCTCTGAAATTAACAAACTCGGGCAGGCTTTGGCTGTTAAGCCGCTCCCTCGCCGTCTTGGTATCTCTGAAATTGACAAACTCGACTTTGCCCGTATTGCTCGCCGCATCCTTGTTGTCCTTTCTTCTCTGACGTTCCGCGTTATATTCATCTCTCGACATACTTGTCTTGGGGTTATAGTCAAACTTTAACTTTTCAAGTTCGGGGTTTGACATATGATTTTTAACATACTCCCTCTGCTCCTTTTTCCTTGCCTCTCGGTTCTGTCGCTGTCTGAGGTACGAAAAAACTTTTCTTTCCTCATCGTTCTTGCCCTTATAATCGAATACTTTATTTTTGTTAATCGCCTTGTGCGCTTCATATCCGACCGTACCGACAATATTTCCGTTGTCGTCATATATTTCTACCTTGTGACTGTCTCGATATTTGTTTATTGCGTCACGCCGCCATTGCGGCGTATCTTTCGATACGCCGTAATCTTGACCCGTGTCAATCGCATACTTCACCGAATTTTCTATGTGGTTGTCACGTTTGTATATTTCTTCTTTGAGGTTCTTTTCAAAATCGGTTAATTGTCTTGATTTTCCAACCGGCATAATTCATCTTCCTTTCTGTCGTGTGTTCGGGCGGTCGGGGTCGCAGATTGCCTGTGGCAATCGTTTTGCGATTTGACCGGGCGGTCGAGGTCGCAGATTGCCTGTGGCAATCGCTTTGCGATTTGACCGAGTCGGCAGACGAGAGCCCGCCCCTACAGATTTTCGTACACGTTCCATTTGGTCGTAGGGGACGGCGTCCTCGACGTCCCGTGAGATGGTCATCGATTTATGCGGTTTCCGCATAATTCCGCATTCCGCATTCCGAATTCCGAATTAATTTAATTTCCCTGTCCGCGGCGTATTCTGTCCGATGCCTCATTGAACACCGATGCGCTGAACATATTCGCTATGTACCGTTTTTCATTTTCGGTGAGTTTTCCGTCATTCAACGCCGCCTGTACAAGAACAATCTGCGTATCCGTGTTTCCGTCACCAACATATCTCGGGTATCCCGTCACGGGGTCGTATTCAAAGTTTACCTTTCGCCCGTTCGCCCAGTTTATCCACGCCTCCATATTTCCGCTCGGGTTTGTGTTAAAGCTGTCCGTCGTATAATTTGTTTTATAATAATAGTTATACGCTTCGACCGTTGCGTCCGTTATGTTGCCTTCTTCAATTTCCGTCTTTGCCTGTGCCGCCGTCAAACTCGGTTTTGAACTTCCCGAACTTCCGCCGCTCTTTGAACCGCTTCCTGTCTTACCGCCGCCGCTCTTCGCCGCATCCGCCGCCGCATCCGTCGCGTATTTATCCGCCTCAACCTCTCTGTCCGTTATATATCTGTCCGTGTCCGTTTGATTAAACGCAATATCCTGTGCGCTCTGGCGGTCTTTGTTCGCTTGGTTGACGTCTGCCGTTTCCTCTCTCGGTCGAATAACAATGTCACCGTCCGACATATACTGTCCGTATTTGCCCATATTGCCGAGCATTTTCTTCGTCCGCGCTTCTCTGAGATATTGCTTTGTCACCTCATCGCTTGTATTGGCAATCATAGCCGCAAAACCGCCGTTATCGTCAAACTCTTTTGTCATATATTCGTCTTTGACTGTTCCGTCCTCTTTGAGGAAGGGGTTGTCACTCTCTGCCCATTCTCTCGGCACATATCCCGTAACATTCGCAATGCTAATCTTATTCTGTGTATCCGCGTCACGACCTGTCAATGTGCGCTGGCTCTTTGGCGTCAAATAATCGCCGTCGTCAAACTGTCCGTATCGGTTATAGTCACCCGTTATCTTATAATACCTTGCCAACAACGCCTCATCCGCCGCCGCTGTATTTCCTGCCGCTCTCGCCGCATTCGCAATAGCCTTAAAATCGGTGTCTTTATACTCATCTTTAATCGTTCCGTCCTCGTTTAAGTATCTGTTGTTTTTAAGCTGCCATTCTGTCGGTACATAGCCCGTGACTTCCGCAATATCTTTCTGCCTTTGGAACTCACTGTTTTTCTTTTCCTCGGACATCGAATTAAAGTCTTTTGCATAACTCATAATATCGTTGTTCGCTTCTCTCAAAAGCGTTCCATCGTTATTTTGCTGAACACCTAAGTTTTCGAGTATGGTTCTGACGTTTCCGATTCGAGCGTTATATGCTTCTAAGCCGAGCTTATGCGCCGTCTGCATCCCCTCTTGTGTCAAAGCCGCCTGTTGACGCATTGCATTCGCCGCCGCATAGCTGTCTATGTTGCCGCCGTTCGATGCCGCCGCCGATGCCGCCGCGTTATCTCTGCCCTGCATAGCCGAAAGGTCATATTTACCCATTATTGATTTTACGATGCTTTCGTATGACGGGATATTTTCTGCGTCTTTGGCGAGCTTATATACCGCCGCGTCGCGTTCGTCTTGTTTTCCTTTAAGACGGTCATACAACTCTGTCGAGTTATTCATTACCGCTGTTTTAAGGCGATTTGACCGCGCTTCGTCCGACATATAATTTTCGCCGCCGTTTTTCATAAAGTTTGTGTATAAGTTATCAAGGTCACCCGACTGCCAATACGATGTACCGTTTATTTCCGATAACGGTTTGCCTAAATTCTGACCGTTGAATGATACTTCGCCCGTCACATCATTGTATGATATACGCTTGTCAATATCCGACTTTGAAAGTCCGTCCGCCGCACCCTTTTGATAAAGATAATCGCGAAACGGTACAAGTCCTATCATACCGTAATACTTCTTTGCAAAATCATCGCTTCCGTCTGCCGCCTCCAGCTCGTCCGCAACCGAGCCATAACCGTTTTCTCTAAGACTGTTATAATGTTTAAGAGCCGCATTCGCCGCCGCATTCTGACCTGTCGTATCGCCCTTTGCCGCCGCACTCGCCCAATTCTGTTTTTGCTTATAAATATTGTTTACATCGTCGTATGGTCTGAACCCCTCCGTCACCGTTGAATTGTTCTGTGACTTTGCCCCGATTTTATTGAGTCCGTTGTTTGTTATATAATTGTTCCATTCGTTTTTCAGCTTGTTTTCATCCCAATACGATACGCCGTTTGCTTCTACAACAGGTCGCCCCAGATTTTTGCCGCCAAAAGATACCCGACCGCTTTTTTCATCATATTTAACCAAATTGTCTATCGCATTTTTATCTAAGCCGTATTCTTTTCCGAGTCCGTAATAATACGGACGTATAGCTTTATAACTTCCGTTTGCCATAATTAAATCATTCCTTTCTGTCGTCACCGCGCGCTTTGCTTGCTCGAATTTTATCACGATAAAATCCATCGCCTGCTTCGCGGCGTTTCCTCTTCCCAAAAAATTTCGGGTACAACCCTCATTTTTCGAGAACCCTATTTTTGATTAATTTCTGCATAATATTGTGCCGTTTGTTGGTATGTTCGGGACGTCGAGGTCGCAGATTGCCTGTGGCAATCGCTTTGCGATTTGACCGAGTCGGCAGACGAGAGCCGTCCCCTACAATTGTTGACATACATTCCGTTTGATTGTAGGGGCGGGCGTCCCCGACCGCCCACAATTCCGCATTCCGAATTCCGAATTGATTTAAGCGTATCTTCTCGCACCGACAAAATCACTCCGTCCGTTCAGGTTGCTTATCTTAACAACATCTCCCGTTTTCGGCGAATGAATATATTGTCCGTTCCCTATATACATCCCAACGTGATGAGGGTCGCTCGCCGTTCCGAAAAATACAAAATCCCCCGGTTGCAGGTTGTTTTTGTCAACCGCCTTGCCGCCCTTTATCTGGTCGTATGTCGTTCTCGGTACGGATATACCGTTCTGCGCCGCCGCGTATTGCATAAGACCGCTGCAATCAAACCCCGACGGTGACGTTCCGCCCCAAACATATTGTGTTCCCAAAAACTTCTTTGCCGTGTTGACAAGGCTCTGCCCTTTCGAGCTTCCGCCCGAACTCGCGCTTTTCCTCCTGCCTCTCTGCCTGCTGTTCCGCCGTCCGCGGCTCGCCGATACCTTTGATATCCCGCCACCCTTGCCGACAAGAGCCAAAACGTCATTGCGCTCATTGACAAACCTGTTGCGGACGCTCTCTTGAACGCTTCCGCTCGATGATTTAAAAAAGCTTTTGTAATTCGCAATTTTCGTGTCATATGACGCGTTGATTATATCCGTGTCCGACATCCCCGAATTCACGTTACCCAACGCTCTAAGTCCCAAACTTCCGCCGCCAAACTGTATCGCGGTCGAGAATATAAGTTCTTTAAGAGCACTCGACCGTGTATAGTCAACTCCCGTTTTTTGTTTGGCGAGATTAACAAGCGGCTGAACAAATTGCGAATAAGCATAACTCGTCTGTGCGTTCGAAAATTTATCACCGAACTTTTGATATACCGTTTTCCACGCATTACCGAATTCCGCCGAACCCGCCGTTGCAGAACCGAAATAGCTTCCCATATCGGGGTACGCCGATTTAAGCCACTTGACAAAATTGTTCGCCGACCCCGTTGTTGTCGAGAATTGAGGTATTCCGTAAGATATGCCGCCATAGTCACCGCTTCCGCTCGATACAAGACCGCCGTCATATCCTCCCGTTTCATACTTTGCCGATACAAAACCGAGCTTGCCGCCCGATGTATCTGCTGACGGCTGTTCGTCCACAGTGTCAGCCTCCGAGGATTCCTCGGTATCTTCCGCACCGATTCCCGTTGCTTCCGTTATCCACTGTTTGACATAGGCGTTCGTCTTGTCGCTGTTATAAAGTGATTCATAATCTATGTATTTATTGACAAGACTTCCGTCCTTTTTCAAAAACGGGTTATATCCTTTCTTTTTCGGCATTTCCTCGTCTGATTGTTCTGTCTGTTCCGTTTGGCTTGTCTGTGCCTGTTGTGCGGTATACGGACTTTGATACAATCCTGAGCCTAAAGATTTATTTCTTTGCTGTGTTATCGAACCGCTTTGTTTGCCGTCCGATTGAGCGTTGTATAAGCCCGTATTTCTGTTGTCAATGCTGTTTTGATTTGCATTGCTTAAAACATTGTTCACCGACTTTTGATAATTCTCGGCTTGACGTTCTTCATCCGTCTTTTGGTTCACGCCCAAAATTTGATTTATCTTATCCTGCATCGTATAAGACATTGCCGTCACCCCCGATTATTATTGTTTCCTCATCCTGTACATCATCGTGATGAATCGCAAATCCTTATCGTCAAGGTTCAAACCGTTTTCGTCACCGTTTAATATGCCGTTCTCGACTGCCCACGATACCGCCGAGCGCGCCCATTCGGGCATATTCTTGTCGATATAGTTATATATCATCGGGTGTTTTAAATTGCTAAGCTCCGTTGCCAAAACCTTTACCGTTTCGGTCAGCTGTGATATTTCGTTTTTTAATTCTTCATATTGTGCCATTGTTAAATCCTCCTTTATCAAATCATAGTTTGGACGACAAAATTTCGTACCGGGCAATTTTGAATTATAATATCCTTTTTTGCATACTCCGCCGCCATTGGCTATTATCGCACTTCCGCCGGAGGTATTACCCTCGACAGTGGTAAAATAATCGCCGCTTACCGAAATTACAATTCCTGTATGTGTGAATACGCCGCCGTGTTTGAATATTACAATATCGCCGCATTTCGGGTTCGCATACAGCTCAAACAAACTTGCCATTGTTGGGCAATATACATACGGATAATGTTTGAGCAACTTTTTTGTGTTTTCTCTGCCAAATGCTTTCTCAAAGCACCACGTTACAAAGCAAGCACACCACGGTTGTCCTTGATAATCAGGTTTTATGTCACGCCAGTACTTTGTATAGTTATTTTGTCCTGCGTTTGCTGTTTTGCTGTCAAGGTGATTATTTGTTCGCTTTTCGAGATAACCTATTTCGGCGATTGCAATTTCTATAACCTTATCTACTGCCGCCATTTTCTTTCCCCTCTCTCATTACCTCATCGGCTTTAAGCGCCGATTGGGTAAAACTATTGTTCTTCCACCAAGCAATAACGGCGGTCACGATTG